>Ga0315298_1000036_pt1 | contig 244844 bp, 272 predicted proteins | sample WHS_1_MG_FD_203077 | JGI IMG/M metagenome (GOLD analysis project Ga0315298, IMG submission 203077) | Extremophilic microbial mat communities from Washburn Hot Springs, YNP, Wyoming, USA - WHS_1_MG | ecosystem: Environmental > Aquatic > Thermal springs > Hot (42-90C) | place: USA: Wyoming... | reverse complement strand
CTAACCTCGCTGTCCTCTCTAAAAGAACAAGCATACTTTGGAGACCTAGCTCATAATCATAAACATGTGCTTCATCAAAGCATAGGAAAGACGAAACTGCCGCTCCCGCGGGTATATTTCCAAAGTGTACTGGTATGCTTAATGGCGTGCAACAATAGGCTCCAACAGTCTGATCAATCGTTGCTACTATAATGTCGCTTCTGAAGAATGGATCTTTCGAATTTGCACCATGTTGAGGCAAAACAGTGTAGCCCACCCCCATCTTAGCTACGCCTATCATTATACGCTCAGTAACATCCTCAACCAAAGCGCGGGTAGGTAAAGAATAAATCAATCTGCCCGGTAAAGTGTCCACACCAAAAAGTATTGGCGCATATGACACTTCGGTCTTTCCAGATCCGCATGGAGCCCTTAAAATAACTGACTTACCCTCAATTAGATTTTGAGCAGCCTTCATTTGATGAGGATACGGCTCTTTTCCGTCGAGAATTCTCATAAAAACTTCTTTTAACGTGTTTGCCACATCAAATCACCTAGTGATCGCTTTTGTTACTCCGTATCCTGCTGTTTTGTTTCCTCCTATGTTTGAGTATTCTGCATATTTCGCTAGCATAACCGTCACCTTGCTCCATTCGCTTTCCAAATCTTTCATCTCGTAAGCACACCATCCCATAAACCCCACAGCCTTCTTTTCCCGCATAACAGCCAACCTTGTTCTAAGCTTGTAACCGCAAACTCCAACATTCTTACCCAGCCACTCCTTATAAGCTAAAAACTCATCTATGCTGAATCGTCGACCATCACTAAACCTATTCCAGACACGTATCAAACCAGAAAAAATCCTCACGGGGTCGGGAAACATCCAACGATAACTGCTGCCCAAACATGGCAAGTAAGTAGGCGTCTCAAAAACAAGTTTAAACCCTTCAGCCGCTTGGGCTTCACGTTCCAAATCCGTGTAGCTTTTACTTTTAATGCTTAAGGAGACTATGCGAAAAACCGTGTCAAAAATCATAACCGCATTCTGCTTCTCAAAAAACTTTAACACGTAACCAGCCAAATCATCCCTTAAAAACCTAAAACCCACATGACAGGGAGAAGTGGGATCCAAAACAAAGCCATTCTCAACCCGCGAAACACTCCTAAAGCGCAAAGGCGTAACACTGTAAGGCTTAGAAACATTCAACTCATGCAAAAAACCAGCCGCACTAGGATCCACCAACCTAACAACATGCAGCAACAAGCCCCTAGCCACATGCCCGGTAAAAAACGGCAAAACAACACTCCGCTCACCATACAGCTCCAAACCAACCTCAACAGGCAAATCCGCTCAACTCCCCAATGGGATTCACATTATTTATCAAGTAATTAAGGATAAAACATGAATTAAACCTTAAAGATTTTTATGTATTCTGTTAATTGCTGTTAACCGAGTATTGCGAAAAAGCATCTCTCATCGGCTAAATTCTCTCGAAAGGGCAATGTGTTGAGCGTTGCAACGAATTGTTCTCTAAGAAATGCTGAAAAAGAAACTTTTTTCAAGGGTTTTTGTGGAAAACGGTGCTCCAATGAAAGGAAGCTTTCCCTTATAGCGAAGTTTATTTTTGGTTACTTGTATGGTAACTCTTATGGTGACATAATATTGCTTGAGCAAAGCCGTATGCTGAGCTTTTACGTATTGGGATATGTCCGTTTTTGGATACTATCCTTTGCTGAGCCTCGCAAAGGATAGTGTCCTTTGCCAAGGGCAGAAAATTCTTGTGGTTTTCTGGCGAATGTCTAGTGACGTAGTAAAGTGACGTTTATGGCAGCGGGGGAAAAGCTTGGTCTTCCACAAATGCCTTCCGGCGCATCTCGGCAAAAGCGAGTTAAAAAAGGGAAGTCCGCTGGGCAAAGTGGCTCGCGCCAGGCCTCTATACGCTGCCCACGGTGCACATCCCCACGTGTGTGGAAGGATGGTCTTCGCAAAACCAGCAATGGCGAGGTGCAAAGGTGGCTATGTCGAAGTTGTGGTTTTAGATTCAGCGAGTCGACTGCGCACAGCCAAGTAAAGGTCAACGTCTTCGGCCAATTCTTTGAACAGTCTGACCCGCGACAGGACCTTCTGCAGTCGGATATCTTTCAAAGTGAGTTTTCCGTCGAGCCATCCTTGGAGAACTTTCCTCTCGAGGGGTGTGAAGATATAAGTTCTCATAACTCATCGGAACAGACTATCACGGAGAAAACTATATATGCCTTTTCAGACTATGATAGAGAATGCCGAGTATGCGTCTCGGAAGACGAGGCGAAAAACTTGGCCGAAGTGGAATCCCGAACTGGAGAGTGGGCTGCGGGAGCCACAGAGACAACCAAAGGCGAAATGAAAGGTAAAATAGTAGAGCTAGCTTGGTGGATGGAAAAGCAAGGCTACAGCGAAGAAACCATTAGACTTCACGTTTCAGTGTTGAGAACGTTGCTTGCAAGAGGTGCTAACTTATACAATCCGGATTCAGTCAAGGAAGTTATAGCTAAACAAGATTGGTCGGATACTAGAAGAAGAAACGTCATAAACGCTTACACTGTCTTCCTGAAACTAAATGGCTTGCAGTGGGAAAAGCCAAAGTGTAAGGTTGCTCAGAAAATTCCCTTCATTCCAACAGAGCAGGAGCTTGACGTTTTAATAGCAGGCTCTGGAAGGAAAACGTCTACATTTCTCCAGCTTCTCAAGGAGACGGCGATGAGGGCAGGCGAGGCAAGGAGACTTAAGTGGACAGATTTAGACCTTGATAGACGTGTAATAACACTAAACAGCCCTGAAAAGGGTAGCAAACCACGTATGTGGAAAGTCACCGAAAAACTGATTGGAATGTTGAAGAACCTTCCGAGGGATAGTCAAAACGTCTTTGGCAACACTACTTATGATTCGTTGAAACAAACACTTCAACTGACAAGGAAGCGCTTGGCTAATAAGCTTCAAAACCCAAGGCTCTTAAGGATAACGTTCCACACCTTCAGACATTGGAAGGCAACAATGCTGTATCACCAGACGAAGGATCCCTACTACGTTAAAGAGTTCCTTGGACACAGAAGCATCAAAAACACTGAAATCTACATAACCGTCGAACGGACAATCTTTAGCGAATCAGGCGATGATGAATTCACAGTTAAAGTTGCCAACAACCCTGAAGAGATCAAAAACTTGCTTGAAGCAGGCTTTCAGTACATATGCGAAAAAGATGGGCTGCTCTTCTTCAGAAAACGTAAATAGCCCGAAACGCTAAAAAATCTCCGAGGTTATTCCAAAATTAGCCGAGGTAGCTCAGCCTGGGAGAGCGCCCGGCTGAAGACCGGGTTGTCGCCGGTTCAAACCCGGCCCTCGGCACTTCCATGTACGCGTGTGCCAAATCCAGTCACAGCAAGCGTTTTGCCCATTCTGGAGTTTTGGCGTTTGGGATGGAGTCTGTTTTTGGGTTGTAGGGTTTAATGTCTATTATTGGTGAGCCTTCCAGAGCATCAAGTCCCTTTACTGTTAATGTGCAGTTTTTGGCTTTCAAAAGTTTTACTACGCATAGGTCTATGGGATTTGGACGGGAGGGGCTTCGGCAAGCAAATACGCCCGTTTCAATTCTTACGGTATGTTTTCTTGGGAAGACTAGTAGGGTTTTTCTGTTTTCTTTGTTGTCTCTTAGGTGAATCCAGTAGAGGATGATTAGGTGGGAATAGTTTTCTATTCCCTTTAGTCCAGTGCAGAATTTGGGAAAGACGCGTATTATCGCTTCTTTTTCTCCTTCTTTCTCCACAACTCCGATGAATTGCAGTTCCGCCTTTCTTTTCATTTTTTAGCATCTCTGCTTTTCAGGAATTCCTCAACCCTTTTTACAATTTCCATAAAAGCCTTTGATGCTGGCGAATTTGGATATTTAACTATGAAGGGTGTTCCCTTGTCTGAGGCTTCGCTGATTTTCTGGTCTACTGGTATGCCTCCAAGGAATTGTATGCCCAATTCTTCAGCTATTTTCTTGCCTCCCCCAGATTGGAATATGTCAACTTTTGCTCCACAGTTTGGACAGACAAATCCGCTCATGTTTTCTATGATGCCTATTATTGGCATTCCAAGCCTCCTTGAGAAATTGACAGCCTTCTTAACAACAATTTGCGAAACTTCGGAGGGTATGGTTACTATTATTACGCCGTCTATATCTGGGAGAAGTTGGGCGATGCTTAGTGGTTCGTCGCCTGTTCCCGGCGGCAAGTCTATGAGTAATATGTCTAAGTCTCCCCAAACGATGTCTGAGAGGAACTGGCGTATAGCGGTCATTTTTAATGGTCCACGCCAAATGACTGGAGCGTTTTCATCTGGAAGTAGAAAATCCATAGAAACCACCTTGATTCCCAAAAGGCCTAAGGCTGGGAAAACTTCTGTAGATTTGACTTGGAGTCTTTGACCTGATATTCCTAAAATTTTTGGGACGCTTGGTCCGTGGATGTCTGCGTCTAAAATGCCGATGTGGTTGACGTGACCGTGCATGGCGAAGGCTACTGCAAGATTTACGGTTATCGTGCTTTTGCCGACGCCGCCTTTTCCGCTTATTACAGCAATTTTATGTTTTACTCTACTCATTCTAGCCTTCAATTTTTCTTGCTGTTCCAAAAGTTGTTTTCTCCATTCATCCGTTGCTTGTATGTTGGTTGTCATGTTTTATGCTCCCTTGGTGGTTCGAATGTATGCGTCGCTAATAGAGTTTTTGTTCTGAAATGCAGTTAAAATGTGGATTTTAAATCATGCTTTCAAATTCATAAGTGTTTTAATATTTACTGATAAAGGTATTTGATTGCAGGGTGAAATTGCCTTGAGTGAACAAATCCTTCAAGCTTGCAAAGAATTAATCGACGACGCAAAAATGGGTTGCGCCGACCTGGTTTTTAAAGAGATATGCCTTGAAATTTTGTCAAGGGCTCGTTGGGTGCTCACTGAAAAGCAGTTTAAACAATTGGTTGCCCATGCAGCCGAAAGGATGAAAGAAAAGGTTCCTTTTGAAATACAGCAGGAATTGTTGGCTCATAGATAAGCATAAAACCACGTAATGTCCAAGGCAATTTTCACTCTGCTTAAGCTTTTTAGCTGGAAGCACTTAGCTGAGCTTGTAACCAATTTTTCGAAGGAATTCTTTCCTTGCCCTAATATCCTCTTCCCCTTCAATTCCCTTACTCTTTAATCCATCAATGACGCCGACAACTCCCTTACCATTCTCAGTCTCTACTATTACAACTTCCAAGGGGTTGGCTGTAGCAGCGTAAATTGTGCAAACTTCTGGGACATTTTTGATTTTGTCTAAAACATTTATTGGATAAGCGTTTTTTATGAAAATTATGAAACTGTGGCCGCAGGCAATTTCATAGGCTTTCTCCGCTGCCAACCGCCTCAATTCCTCATCATTCCCCTCATGCCTCACAAGACATGGCCCGGAACTTTCACAGAAGCCAATTCCAAATTTTATGTTTGGAACAGCATTCACCAAAGCCTCATAAAGGTCCTCAACAGTTTTTATGAAGTGAGCCATGCCAAAAATTACGTTGCAGCCCTCTGGCACATCAATTTTCACCGTTCTAAATTCAAGCATCGGAACCACCAATTGAGATTTAGGCAAACTTGTTTTTAAAATTTAAGAAGGCTTCTATTTCGCCTAAATAACGGCAAAATATCAGATTAAAACAAAACCTAAATATTATGCAAAATGAAAGCAACTTATAATAGCGCATGGGCCGGTAGTTCAGTTTGGTATGAACGCCTGACTTGCACTCAGGAGGTCGGGGGTTCAAATCCCCCCCGGTCCATCAGTACGAGCGCCTTGCACTACGGTTTCCGAAGATTTCGTTGCGTTAAAGTCCAGACATATCGAATCATGCCTTCACTAGCCCGCATGCTTCCTTTTCCAAGTGCCCGCAAAATCAAGAAAACTTAATTAATCAAAAATTCTCCTTTATTCTTTCAGCGCTCTTTGCCTTTAAAAGCCCTGGTAGTATAGTCCGGTCTAGTATAAGCGGCTGTCGCCCGCTAGACCCGGGTTCAAATCCCGGCCAGGGCGCCAAAACTCCTTTAATTTTTAGTTTTACGGTAATGGTTTAAGAATTCTTTGAATCTTGATAAGCCTTCTTTTAAGTTTTCAGTTTTGCATCCGTAACCGATGCGTAAGTATCCTTCCATTCCAAAGCATGAGCCTGGAACCAGCAGCGTTCCCTTTTCTTTGATTAGGCTTAGGCAGAGGGTTTCTGAGGGTATTTTTAAGTTATAGCGAAGGAAGGCGATGCTTCCCGCCCTTGGAGGAATCCAGTCAATTAATGGTTCATCCTTAATCCATTGGGAGAGAATTTCGTAGTTGGTGCGGATAATTTTTAGGTTGCGTTTAAAGATTTTATCTACATTTTTAACGGCGAGGGCTGCGAGGGCGTCATCTATTAAGCCGTTACTGATTGTTGTGTAATCTCTGTGAAGTTTGCATTCCTCAATTATTTGTTGGCTGGCGGCTATCCATCCCAGCCGTAAGCCTGTGAGGGAAAAAGCCTTGGAAAAGGATCCTGTCACTATGGCTCTATCGCTTATGTCTACGGCGGAAGGAACAGAATCGTTGGTTTTTATGTAGAGACCTCTATATGTTTCGTCGCAGAGTAAATATGCGTCTGCGTCCTCTGCAATGGAGCAAATTTCTTTCAGAAGGTTAACGTTGATTAGGCTTCCTGTGGGGTTATGGGGGTTTATGAGCACAATAAGTTTGGTTTTGTTGTCAACAAGTTTAGATAGCTCGTCAACGTCTGGCAGCCAATCATTTTCTTCATGTAATTTTAATAACTTCACGTGGGCGCCAAAGGATTTGGCCACGCTGTAGAGTTGTTGGTAGGCGGGAAAAATGGAAATGACGGTGTCTCCGGGTTCAACAAGCGTGTAAAAGACAAGGAAGTTTGCGCCGATAGCCCCACCAGAAATGAGAATGTTTTCTGGTTTCATGCGTTTGTATAATTTCGCTATTCCTTGTCTGAGTTCTGGGGAACCGTCAACGAATCCATATGTTAGTTGGGTTTCTTTAAACTCTTCAAAGAACTTCTCTTTGCCCATGAGCGTTAAAAATTCGCCTAATTTGAAGGGGTCAACGCATGTCTCTGCAAGATTAATTTCCACATTATGTTCATAAGCACCTATGAATCTTTCAACCAAGAATTTATCGACTTTCAAATGTTTCAGCTCCTTATGGAAGTTTAAATTTTAATTTTGAACAATTAAGTGTTTCCTCTGGGTAGGATTGCTAACGGAAAGCATATGAGTGTGTTTTAATCAATTTTTGATGAATAAAGTTGTGGTCTTCTCCAAGGCATGTGGATAAGCGTTCTCCGAATGTTTGGTTACTTGACATTTTAAGGGATTCAAATCTTGGAGTTGAAATGAAATACGATGAGAACCTTTTGGTTGCGAAGGCTTCGCAGAGCGGTTTATGTGTTGCATGTAAGGGTTCGCGTTTTTTGTGCGGCAAAACTCGCTGTCCCATAATTGTTAAGGCTAACTACTTTCTGAAAAGCGTGCCCTTAATGCAAAGTGAAGATATTGCTGGAGCTTCTCCTCCAAGCGTTTTTGTTGGAAGAATCGGTTATCCATACGTTTATGCTGGTCCCCTTGTTCCACCAGTTCAGGAAGACACAAGCATTTATGATTTGCCAGAGTTTTGGTTTGGAAAATCCATAGATGAAATAGTCGGTTTCCGCTCCATGCTCATCCGTGGAAAACACAGGGTTCACGTGCAGAAGTTTGAAAAGGCTGGAAAAATAATTGAAAAAACCCGCGAATTAGCTTTGGCAGTGAAACCCGTAGACGTTGAACTAATTCTCAAGAAAAAGCCAAGGGGTTTCATACTCTTAGACGATGAAGTCCAACCCTTTGGGCCTTCAGCCCCCATCAGAGACTTAATTGTTGGCAACACCAGATGGGACCATCAAATAGAAAAAGCCTACAACGACACCGATTTGCGAGCTGCTGAAGCAGTTTTGGAGCTTTATGGCAGAGGCGTTTTAGTTACTAAGATTCAGAGGGCTTTCAGTGTTGGCTCCTTTGGTTTGGAGAAGAATAGGCGTTTTGTGCCCACCCGCTGGAGCATAACAGCCGTAGACAGTATAATATCGAAAGAGTTGATGGAGAAAGTCAAGACTTTTCCCGAAATAAGCGAATACCGCGTTTACGAATCTCGCTATTTAGATAACATTTTTGAAGTTTTGATGCTTCCAAACGCTTGGAGCTACGAAGCCATAGAAGCCTGGTATCCGGGAACTGTTTGGAATCCAAGCGGCAGAAATGTCGTCATGTTTTCGGATTGGGAAGGCTATGAGGGAAGAACAACTTATGCTGAAATAGGTGGATGCTATTATGCTGCACGCCTAGCAGTTTGTGAACAACTCGTGAAGGAGCAACGTCAAGCCACGGTTATAGTCTTAAGGGAGGCGCATCCAGGCTACATAATGCCCGTCGGCGTATGGCAGGTTAGAGAAAATGTTAGAAATGCCATGCGCCAGAAGCCCTACATTTTCAACACTTTGGATGAAGCTCTTAAATGGGTTGCGGGCAGATTCCAAATTCCATTGCAACGCTGGATAATGCGAAGTGAACTTTTGAAAAATGCTCTTTTTCAAAAGAAGATAACGGATTTTATTGCTAAAATGTGAAGGTTTCAACTGAAAGTAATAGATAAAAATGTGCATGGTAAAACACTCACGTGGCGATAACTTACGAAGGAATCTAAGATAAAAAGTTTCTTTCGAGCACTTCGCAGCATACTCGCTGGCTTATACAATGCTCTTTTCGGTTTTGTGCTTCACTCTTTTAAAAGCATAAACCGCAAGGTCAGATCAAAATTTCCAGTTTGGCGTATGGAAGAGGAAACTTTAGAGCATGTCCACTCTGTAATTAAAGTGTTTAAGTGGGTGGTTTTGCCAGCAAGCCTCATCTACGTGTTTACAATTTTCTATTTTTTTAATGAAAATGCTTTAGATTCCATGCTATGAGGGATATTAATCTTCTTCTACAGTAATTTCCTTCCAGACTTGCCTTTCATCTATAGAAGGAAAAAAGATGAGGAAGTGGCTGAAGATTTACCATGGTATAAGAAGTATTTCCTTTTACTTTTTGCGCCTTTACTAATTTGGATTTTATTTTCGGGAATACGTCTAAGCTGGAAGACGAGGGAAACTTTTCACGACTTCAAATCTTTAACAGTTTATGGAATCTTTCTTCTCATACTGGGATTTTTTGCTTTTGTTAAATTTCCCACAAATGTTGGAAACATGTTCGAGATAATATCTTTGCCACTTTACGGTATTGCTGGATACTTAACCCATTTGAAAGTAGACAAAATATGGTAAATTTTTGAAGGCAGCATATTTGCAAAAGCTTAATACAAAATTTCTCCTTTTAGGAGATAAAATTCTTTAAGTTAAAGAGCAAAATAAGGGAAGGGTTTAAAATTGGATCCTGTCACGCTTGCATTAATACTTGCTGGCTCAATAATTGTGATAGGTTTTCTTGGCAATTATTTGTTTGAACGTAAGGGTTTTCCAGACATGCTCCTCCTTATAGTTTTGGGTATGTTGTTTGGACCAGTTTTCGGTCTGGTGGACGCTACTTCTATAATGGGTTTGGCTCCGTATTTGGCTGCATTGGCATTGATTTTCATTTTGTTTGATGGTGGAATGGCTATGAACATTTATCGTGTTTTCGCTGAAAGTCCTAGGGCTGCCATTCTTGCCATAATAGGATTTGCGTTAAGCGTCATTGCAACAACGCTGTTCATGGCGTACATTGTGATTCCGCCAGATGTGCCCATATTATATTCTATTCTGTTTGGAACGATTTTTGGGGGAAGCAGCAGTGTAGTGGTGATTTCTTTGGCTTCCCGCATTAAGGTTAGCGAAAAATGTTCAACTATATTAAGCCTTGAATCGGCATTAACGGACATTTTCTGTATAGTTTTTTCCTTGGTGGTCATAGACATAATATTAAAAGGTGCGGTGGACTTAACAGCGGTTGGTCAGTCTATTGCAAGTCGGTTTTCAATTGGAATAGTGCTTGGAGTAATTTTCGGTTTAATCTGGTTAAGCGTGTTAAAAAGAATAGCCAAAGCCCCTTACGTTTACATCCTCACATTGGCTGTTGTCCTTTTAGCTTATTCGCTTTCGGAATTCTTAGGCGGAAGCGGTTCCCTCTGTTCGCTACTCTTTGGCATTATGTTGGGTAATGAAAAAGAGATTTACAAAATTCTTAGAATGGAGAGACCCCCTGACATGGTGGTTGATGTGGGATTAAAAAGGTTTGAGTCTGAAGTTGCTTTTCTCCTGAGAACATTCTTTTTTGTCTATATAGGTTTGATTGTGTCAATTAGCAACATCACAATCGTGTTAGCGGGAATAATTCTTTCGCTCATACTTCTTTTAGTTAGATTCGGCGCTGTGGCATTAACAACAGTTCGCAGCACTGAGCTTCAAAGGAACGATGGATTATGAGCATAATGCTGACGAGGGGTTTAGCAGCAGCTGTTTTGGCAACCTTACCGCTGCAATATGCAGATCCAGTAAAATATCCAGAGGCTGGTCCTATTTTTGAGGTTTTGGCGCCAATTTACATTAATCTGGCGGTTGTAATAATTTTGGCTACTGCAGTAATAGTCACTGTGGGCATTCCATTGCTTAAACGGAAACTGCAAGCATAGAGATTTTAATAAGGTAAATCCATGTTGTTCGTAAAGCATTTAAATCACATAGGTCCTTATCATTCAAAATTGGTGAACCTTGTCTCTAAAAACTCAAAAAGTAATCCTTCCCTTTTCAATTCCATCTGAAAATCGCACAGAACCCTTCTCAGAAGAAATGGAAAAAAGCGCCATTTACTGTTTCGCTGATTTAGAGCGAGAAAGGGGTGGCGGTTTAATATTAAAAAAGCCAGAGGAGAAACTGGTCTTTTTGGCCGAGTTTGGTTATCCATTATGGCTTTTTCCATGGGACGAATTAAGTTTAATCTTTGATGGGCTAAAAACGAAGGCGCACACTCTAAATTATAGGATTGTTCCCGACGTAAAAAATTTCATGGAAAATGTGCAGAGAAGCTCCAAGAGTATAGAGACTTACATGACTTTTCTCTCCGACAACATTAACTATTTTCAAATATCCAGCAGCGAAAAAACAATGACAATAGACGCGCTTATCACGGAACCAAGCTTCCTTAACGAGTTTAGCTTATACGTTTCAGAGGCTACTGCCGTTGAGAATTCACCTCATGAAATGGTTTATTTGCCACCAGTTATTGATGAATCGGCAATTTCATCCGCTGCTCAAGAACTTGGAAACCTAAAATCACAGTTCAAGGAGGACGTCACTCTTCTTTATAATAGCATGAAACTCCTCAACAAAACAACCCGCAATTTCGCTAAAACAATACGGGGCAAAATAAGAACAGTTAAAGAAGAATTCAACAATGAAATTGAAAAGCAAAAAAGCATTATAATGCCAAAGATTGAGCGCATAAACGAGGAATACGACGAGCTAATAACCCAAATGACAAGGAATTTTGAGAAGCAACTTCTCCCTTTACAAAAGGAGAAGGTGAAATATGAAAAGCTTAAGGAGCAAACTCTCACAAAAATTGAACGCTGCAAAATAGAAGCAAAAGCATGCTCCACCAATAAGGATGCTGTTGGCGAACGGAAATGGAAAGAAAAAGAGGCTGAAAGCCGAAAAGAGTTTTCAGAAATTGAAGTTAAGATAGAGGAACTTGAAGAGAAGATAAAGGAACTGGAAGAAAATAAATCTGCTGAAACTTTTAGGTTAAGGTCTGAATGGGAAGCAAAGGTTAAAGAAGCCCAAAAAGAGTTGCTGGAGCTCGAAGCGTCTCGGGATGCCAAAATCCAACTTTACAAACAACAAATAGAAAAGCTGGAAAAACAGACTTCCGCTATAATTGAACAAATCGATAAGACGGCTAAAATGAGGGAAACAGATATTTCCAATTTTGAAAAGTTAGGAATAAAACCTACAAGGACAAAAAATGCTCTAATTTACTTGCCCTTCTATTTAGCTTGCTACCAGTCTGAATCAAAAAAGCGTTACGCCTTATTTCCACCTTCTATCGTGAATAGCGTAAGCTTTTTGGCGAAGATTAAAGGAGCTTTTGGCAAGGCAAAAGTCAAGCAGCTTCTCGTTCCAAGATTCAAAACCATAGCGCCGTTCCTTCAAGGGCTTCTCACGTTGATTGGGCAGGATGCAGTTTTTGAGAGGGAAATAAGCGAAGCTGGAGAGAAGGCTGACATGTTAAAAATGGATTTGACGCGGGAAAAAATTAAGAATGGCCTTGAAAAACTTAAGGCGGAAGGCTGGTTTTCAGAAAAGGAATATGAAGCCTTCGCAGAACCCTTCTCTAAAACTCCCTCTTAGCTTCATTTAGCAAGTATTTCTTAACTCTTATCTGTTCTGTTCGCCGTTAACGATATGATACTTTCAGTTTTTGTTATCGCCTTACTTTTCTCGAGGATTTCTAAAACTTTATCTACAAGATTAAAGTAGGCCGGGTCCCTTAGGTGCTTCTCTCTTGGTCTGGGAATGTCAATTTTGACTTCTCCAACAACTTTTCCAGGACGGGGCGACATCACTATAACTCTGTCTGCCATAAAAACGGCTTCTTCAACATTGTGGCTGACCATAATGAAAGTGTTGGTTGGCAAGGCTGGGTTTCGCCAAATGTCCAGAACCAATCTACGGAGGGTTTTGGCGGTAAGCTCATCCAAGGAGGAGAAGGGTTCATCCATTAACAAGACTTCTGGTTTTAAGGCTAATGCCCTTGCAATTCCAACACGCTGCTTCATTCCACCTGAAAGGTCATAGGGATAAGTGTTTTCGAAACCCTCAAGCCCAACCATTTTCAAGTATTCTTCAGCAATATGTTTTCGCTTTTCTTTTTCGATGCCGAGCACTTCTAGGGGTACTTCAACATTTTCTAAGGCTGTTTTCCATGGCAGTAGTCCGAAAAGCTGGAAGACCATGGCAATTTTTGGAGTTGGCTGAGTTATGGGTTGTCCACGGAACAACACTTTACCTGAATCAGCTTTTTCAAGACCAGCAATTATTCTGAGCAATGTAGATTTTCCACATCCAGAAGGTCCAACTATACAGACGAATTCGTCGTTTCCAACTGAAAAGCTCACATTGTCCAAGACTAATATTTTTGATTTATCCGTTGCAAATGTTTTCGTTATATTTTCCACCTCAAGAACTGACAAGGGTTACACCTCCACATGATATTTTTCGAATTTTCTAAGCAGACGTCTCCAAACAAATGCTTCCATGGAGAGCACAATTATTGCAACTATGCCGAGAAGGAAAATGAGTAATACGGTGTTTCCATATTCATATCCTGCCTTATCCAGCAGCGAACCCAAGCCTGGAACAGAAAGGGGTGGAATTGTGGGTTCTGTTGATGGCATGTATTCTGCAAATATTATTGTGTTCCAACCTGTTCCCCATGAAAGTATGCTTCCAGTAACTATGGATGGCAGTATGGATGGGATAACAATGTGCGTTATCCTCTTCAAGCCTTTAAACCCAAAAAGCTGACCAACTTCTTTAATTTCTGTTGGAATGTTTTTCACCGCGCTTACGATGTTTAGGAACATGTACCATATCATGTCCAGAACAAGCATAGTGATGCATGTTAGCTCAAGAGCAACATAATCGATTCCGATGAGTTCTTTCAATCCAAGAAACAAAACTGGAAATAACGCCAATATTGGAACCCCTTGTCCAATGTCATAGAGGGGATAAAAAACAGCTGCAATTCTCTTATGCTCGGCAGCCAGAACCCCCATGCCAATAGCCACTACAAGAGAGATTCCATAAGCTATTGCAAGTCTTCCCATAGTGAGGGCTATTAAAACTGGAAGATAGGCTAGCTGTTCTGCTGGCGGTTCGCTGAATCCTCCGCGAATTATCCCCAAAGTTGGAAATTGACCAAGCATATAGTATAAGAATAAGAAGGCGGCTGAAAAAGCCAGAACTAAGGCGATAATCTTTTCGATGCGAGTGTATTTTCGCAGGCGTTGGGAAGCAATGGAAAAAGCCCTTGGCCAGTGGAATCTTCCAAAATGCAGCAACCTTCTGGCTCTTACAATTCCAATTTTTCTAACTCCAGACAAATCCACCGCAAAGACTGGCTTAAATGTGCCAGTGCTAGCCTTTTCCATAAGCCTATGCCAAGTTAAAGTGTTAAAATAAACGACAATGAAGGTTATGAATATGAGGAGGATTATGGAGACGTTCATGTCTTGCCATTCATAGGCAGCCATAGCCAGAAGCGAACCCAATCCGCCTGAAGGCGGCGTTATAACTGTTCCTTTGTATTGGATGTATTCTGCGGCTATCATGAAGAACCAACCATCACACCATGCAAGATTTGCTCCAGAAATCACTGCAGGAGTAATGGCAGGCAAAATCACATGTCTAACATATCGCCATCCCGTTAAGCCAAAACTTCGGGCTGACTCTACAAGGTTTGTTGGGATACCTCTTATGGCTCCTAACACTCCGAAGAATATGGCCCAAGCCATGGACGTGAAGAGTAAGACAATTACTGAAAGCTCAATTCCTAATGGTCCTATGGCGAATAGAAAACCAATAACCATTGGGAAATATCCAAGTATGGGAATCGACTGGAGGAGGTCTATGAAAGGTGTGAGGATGAGGGATGCCCACTTGTTTGTGGCGGCTAATATGCCGAAGGAAACTCCCCAAGCAACCGAAATTAAAAGCGTAATTATGATTCTTGAAACTGTGCTAAAAGTGTATAATGGGAGATTTTTAATTTCTGGATAATTCACAAAAGTTACAATTAGCCAAGTCATTATGCAAAGTATGAATAGTCCACCGAGGAAACTTATTAAGTATTTTCGCAAAGTCCATGCGCCTACTTAACCTCAACTATAATAGGCGAACAGTGCAAGGGCGATTTAAGAATATCGCTGCTTTAATGATGAGAATCCTTGTTAAGTTCCTTAAACTTTTTGATGGCGTAATTAACGATTCTTTTGGCTTCTTCAGCGTTTCTCCATTCCTTAAATCTAACCCACTTATGAGGCTCCAACCGCTTATAAATTTCAAAAAAATCTTGAATCTCCACGAGTTTATGCTTATGCACATCTGTAATATCCCTATAGCCTTCAAATCTTGCGTCATTAACAAGCACAGACAATATTTTTGGGTCTTCCCCCTCTTCGTCTTCCACTATTAAGGCTCCTATAACCCTAACCTTCACTATGCAGCCAACCTCAAGGGGTTCATAGCTTAACACCATTATGTCAAGGGGGTCATTATCGTCGAACCATGTTTGGGGAACAAATCCATAATCCACTGGAAAAACTACGGATGAGGGTATTATGCGGTCTAAAACGAAGGATTCCCATTCAAGATTATACTCATACTTATCCCTTGAACCCATAATGACTTCTACAACCATGTTAAGCAGTTCTGGGGGCTTATCACCTGAGGGAATGTCTTTCCAAATGTTCATGGTCATAACCTTCAAGCTAAACGTAAAACTTGCTAATTTAGTTTTCCTTACTCTTCCCGCAATACACGCTTTTTACCCTTAAACTCCATCGCACCATATTTCGCATAAAGCTCCTTCCTCAAAGCCTCAAGCATCTCTATCCTTCTCCCGCAAAATTCCGCCGCCGTAACAACTTTCACTCCCCGCTTTTCTGCCGCTTCATAAACTGGTTTTATTCTTAATTTATAATTTAAGTCTCGCAGAAAATGATGGTCCAAAACCAAAGTGTGAAGGCTTGTCTCCTTTATGGCTTTAACCAAGTTTGTATTGGAAATTTCTAAGCTTTTGAAGGAATAACGGAAGCCAAGCATGTAAGTCATTGGTCCATCAACGAAAAGAACGTCTGGTTTTTCGTCAAGAATGAAGCGTATTTGATCTTCCAGGGATGGGCCTTCAACGTCTGATGTGTAAAGGAATTTTTCGCTGTTGCTTTTTATGCTCACTTCTGTTACGTATCCGAGGCGTGGGTTTGTTCCGTGGCAAACCGCTTTTGAAAAGCTTATTTGAGTTTTGCCGAGCTGAAAGTTTTTGGCGTCGGCGATTTCGAGTTTTTTAGGCAGTCTCTTTATGGCTTCTAAGAAAAATGCTGCCCTTTCCTTTTGGCTTAGGTTTATGTTTTCCGTTGGATGTTTTATGAAGACAATTTTATCCTTATATATTTCTGGAGTGTCTGGGTCATGGTAGTCATAATGATAATGGGTTACAATTAAAACATCAGAGTTCTCCGCATGCTGCCGTATACCCTCCCACAACTCATCAAGCCTTTGCCACTCTAAAGGATGAGGTTCTAACCCATAACGAATTGGAGCCAAAGCAACCCCAGGGTCTATTAAAATTTTTAAGTCATCAGTTTCTATGAAAGTTGCCATGGAACGAACACCGAAACTGTCAAAGGCTAATGGAACGATTTTGCGAATCATGATTGTTCCTCTTTGAAAAATGCTTCTAACCTTTTTGTTTCTGGCTTTTTCAAGATTTCTGCACACTTTTTAGGGTCTAAGGCTTTAAACTCCAATCCAAGAGTTGCCAACAACCTTTGAACGTCTTTGGCTATGTTTGGCGCCACAAGTATTCCTCGCACTTCACGGTTTGCTTTGAGTTTTATGGCTTCAATGTATTTTGCAAGCTGAAGGGCTGCTTCCCTTCCAGCCGTTTTACGTTTAATTTCAACCACAACCAGTTTCCCATTCTTGTCCACGCCGTAAACGTCCACAAAACCAGGCTCAACCTTCTTTTCATAACTTATTGGCTTAAAACCCTCTTCCAAAAGCGAAGGCTCCAATAAGATGGCTTTATGCATGTCCATTTCGCTGGCGTACAATGCGAATTCGCCAGAATCCACAAGGTCTAAGGCTGAGAAAAATTGGACTTTGTCGAAAAATACTTTCACCGATTCGGCTGGCTTTTGCCTTACAGCGCGTATCTCCAAAACATCATCTTTTGCTTGGACTTGGAAAAGGCAGCCTGGAGGTTGCCAGTTCACTGGCTCATAGCCCACGGAACGATGAACAAGAAGGGAGCCGTCCGTTTTGATTATGAGTATGCGTTCGCCTGGTTCCAGCTTGGATTTTGCTCTGCCAATGTAATGAACCCAACATTTGCCTACAACAATTACGGTTTTATGTTGAGAAATAGCATCCCTAACAGCCTCAGCCGTTTCAGCAACATTCGGGTTTACCAGCACATTTAAACTCTTGGAGGTTACCACCTTAATTCGCCAATAATTTTAGAAAGGCGCATTTATACATAAGACTTCTGAAGACTTCAAATGAGCCAATGGAAGAAAAAACGCACTATAATGCGTCGTTATGATTTAACAGCGCACCTTTATGACATGCGCTATGCTGAAGAACAAAGGGCTAAAATTGAAGCCGCATTAGAAAAACTAACAATAGAGAAACCAGCTTTAATTTTGGATGTTGGCTGTGGAACTGGAATATTATTCGATTATGTTGCAGAAAAGGCCGAAGCAATTGTTGGAGTGGACATTTCAAGGAAAATCTTACTTCAAGCCAAAAAACGCGCAAAAAATTTTCAGAACGTGCATTTAATTTTGGCTGATGCCGATAATATGCCCATAAAAGAAAACGTTTTCACTCACATTTTTGGAATAACAGTTCTTCAAAACATGCCAAATCCAACTAAGACATTGAACGAAATCAGGCGAGTTGCAAAGGAAAATGCAAAGATTGTTGTCACCGCTTTGAAAAAGGCTTTCACTGAAAAAGAGTTTGAAAGAATACTGCGGTGTGCTCGTCTCAAACCCGTCAATTTGAAGAGTGAAGGCTTGAAGTGTTATGTGGCTGTTTGCATCAAATTTCATCATTGAATTATGGGAAGTTTTAAAACCAAACTATATATGAAAGTGAAGTATAGGCTATACTTCAATTACGGCTACCACATCGTGAAGATGCGGTTTGGTGAATTCGATGCCGTTAAAAACCATGAAAACGGATACAGCCAAAACATTAACATTAGAATGGATTTTGCACCTAAAAAATTACAAGTTAAACCTTAACAAAGATTTATGCGTAGGCTGCCAAATCTGCGCTTTAGCCTGCCCAAAAGAAGCCATCAAAATTGAAAAACAACCAAAAATTCAAGGAGAAAAAGCCAAGAAAGCAAAAGTTGACATTGATTTGGCGAAATGCAATTTCTGCGGAATATGCGATATACTGTGTCCCTGCGGAGCGATAAAAGTTACCATAAACGGTGAACATGCCCTATCAGTTGTTGAGAAAGAAAGTTTTCCCCAATTGATACGGGAAATTCAAGTGGACACAAGCAAGTGTCCCATAAAATGTGATGAATGCGAAAAGGCTTGTCCCTTAGGATTAATTAAGATTGGATGGATAACTGCTGATGGAAAAGTTTTAGAAACCAAACCGAAAAGGAAGAGGAAGGGGCTTAAAGTAAAAGTTGACATTGAAAAGGAACGGTGCCCATGCTGCAGAATCTGCGAATTCAAATGCCCCGAAGACGCCATCCACGTGCGCAAATTCTTCCATGGAAAAATCCTCATTCACCAAGAAAAATGTCCAGAGGGCTGCACCGACTGTTTAGATGTTTGCCCAATAAATGGAGCCCTATACTTTTCCGATGAAGATAGGAAGGTTCATGTAAACGAGGTTTTCTGCATTTATTGCGGAGCATGCAAAGTTGTTTGTCCAGTTGAAGAAGCCTTAGAGCTTAAAAGAACTAAGATAATTCACACGCCAGTCCGTTCTGGAACCTGGAACAAAGCCTTAGAAAGGTTAGCTTCTCCCATAGAGATGAGTAAGGAGTTGAAGGCTAAAGGTTCTCAGAAAGTTAGGGAGTCTGTGGAAAAAAGGTTGGGGTGGATGGGTGCATAATATGGTTGAAAAGAAAGTTGAAAGTGTAGAGCCGAGAATTGGCGTTTTCATATGCCATTGTGGCTTAAACATTGCGGGCGTAATCGACATAAAAGAACTTGTCGAATACGCAAAAACTTTGCCAAACGTTGTTTATGTGAAGGATAACCGCTACACATGCGCAGACCCCGGACAGGAAGAAATAAGAAAGGGGATTAGGGAGCATAAGCTAAACCGTGTTGTTGTTGCTGCTTGTTCACCGCGGATGCATGAACCTACTTTTAGGAGAACGGTTTCCGATGCCAATTTGAACCCGTTTCTTTTTGAAATGGCGAACATCCGCGAATTCTCATCATGGTGTCATCCAAGCACACCGAAGGAGGCAACTGAAAAGGCTAAGGAACTGATAAAAATGGCTGTGGCAAAGGCAAGGTTGCTTCAGCCTCTCGAAACAATAGAGGTTCCAGTAATCAATAAGGCGTTAGTCATAGGCGGCGGCATTGCTGGAATGAACGCAGCCTTAGACTTGGCGGAAATGGGGTTCAAGGTTTACTTGCTTGAAAAGGGGGAAAGCATAGGCGGACACATGGCTCAGTTGGATAAGACCTTTCCAACCCTTGACTGTTCCATATGCATTGAAGGCCCAAAAATGGTTGATGTGGGAAGGCATCCGAACATTGAAATTATTGCTTTCGCTGACTTACTAAGCGTAAGCGGTTTTATAGGGAATTTTAAGGTTAGAATTAGGAAAAACCCACGCTATATTATAGCTGAAAACTGCACTGGATGCGGCGAATGCAAAGAAGTTTGCCCCATAGAATATCCAAACGAGTGGGACATGAACCTCGGCGTTAGAAAAGCCATATCCGTGCCCTTCGACCAAGCCGTCCCCCTTGTTTACACCATAAACAAAGATTATTGTATTGAATGCTACAAATGCGTTGACGCTTGTGGAGCAAGACAAGCCATAAACTTTGAACAAAAACCAGAAGAAATAGAGTTGGAAGTTGGCGCCATAATTGTGGCGACTGGCTATGACATATACTTGCCTTATGACAATCAATTGTATGGTTATGGCAAATATTCTAATGTGATAACATCCCTCGAGTTTGAACGATTAATCCTTGCAGCGGGACCCACTGGAGGAAAGGTTGTTAGGGCTTCGGATGGACAAAAACCGCATAGTGTGGCTTTTATCCAATGTGTTGGTTCCCGAGACACAAACAAGTATCCCTACTGCTCCAACTTCTGCTGCATGTACACGCTTAAGCATGTTGTCCAACTTAAAGAGAAGTACAAGGATGATGTAGAAGTTTACGTTTTCTACATGGACATGCGAACCAACTTTAAGGGTTTTGAAGAATTCTATCAAAGGGCGAGGGAACTGGGTGCAAACTTTATCCGTGGAAGAGTAAGCCGTGTTTTGGAAATCCCAGAAACGAAGAACTTGATTTTGCACGCTGAAGACATGACATTGGGTCAACCAATAGAAATTGAAGCAGACATGGTTGTCCTCGCAACAGCAGCCATACCGAAAAAGGGTTCAGAAGAGATAGCCCGAATACTCAACTTGACACGGGGAGCAGACGGGTTCTTCATGGAAAGCCACCCGAAACTTAAACCCTTAGATGCGCCAACGGATGGAATATTCTTGGCTGGCTCATGTCAAGCACCAAAAGATATTCCATACAGCGTTTCACAAGGATGCGGTGCAGCCTCTAGGGCGGCTACTGTGCTTTCTAAGCCTACTTGGAAGATAGAACCCATAGTTTCCATTGTAGACCCAGATAAGTGCAGAAATGTTACGACAAAGTGTGGAATTTGTGCGGAACGCTGTCCCTACGGGGCTATAAAAATTGAGGAAAAGAAACCAGCGCAGGTGATAACCGCCATGTGCCATGGATGTGGAACATGCGTTGCCGAATGCCCAGCAGACGCCATAACGCAGATGCACTTCACAGACGCCCAAATCTTCGCCCAAATCAGAGCAGCCTTAGAAACAAATCCAGAAGACAAAATTTTGGCTTTCCTATGCAACTGGTGCAGTTATGCAGGGGCAGATTTGGCTGGCACAAGCAGATTTGAATATCCACCAACAATTCGCCCTATACGCGTAATGTGTTCTGGCAGGGTTGACAGAGACTTCGTCCTTGAAGCTTTGAGACTTGGCGCTGGAATGGTTCTTGTTGCCGCATGCCACTTACCATATGACTGCCATTATATTAGTGGAAACTGGAAAATGAAGGCTAGAATGGATGCCTTAGCGCCAATGCTTCATAAACTCGGGTTAAGCCCAGAAAGATTCCGCGTAGAATATGTTTCAGCCGCAGAGGGCGTAAAATTTGCAGAACTCGTTAAAGAGATGACTGAACAAATGCACGCCTTAGGCAGGGAGAAGATTAAAGCAGAAAATGAGAAGCTACGTCCAATTTTGGAGAACATGCTGAAAAGGAAGGAAAAGAAATAGGCTTAAAATGGTGATTCCACAAAATGCCAAAACAAAAAATTATAGACCTCCTCTACGAGTTAATGAAAAACTCCAAAAGAAGCGACAGGGAAATTGCAAAAGCCGTCAAGGTTTCCCAACCAACAGCAACAAGAATGAGGCGAAGCCTCGAAAAATCCGGCTATATCCGCGAATACACGGTAATACCAGAGCTTGAGAAAATAGGCTTCGAAATTGCAGCTTTAAACTTTCTATCGGCGAATCTAACCGCAGAACAAATGAAAGAAATTCAAGATTGGATTTTGAAGAACCCGAAAATTCTCTTCACCACTTTCGGCGAAGGTCTCGGCGGGAAAACGCTTTTGCTTGTTTCAGTTCATAAGGATTTCACGGATTTTTCCGCTTTTTCTCGTGAACTTAAAGGCTTATTCGGTTTAAAAGTCTCTTCGGCGGAGAGTTTTCTGTTTTCTCTTAAAACGGACGTGGTTAAACATTTTTCCTTCAAAAATCTTGAAAGACTATGATGGCAAGTATTTAAGAATCATTTGCACGCTTACAAAGAGTAAAACTATGCCGAAAATTCTTCGAAGATTTTTGCCTGAAATTTTTTTAGAAGTGTAAGCGCCAACTTGGGCGCCGAATATTGTTCCAAGGGCTAAGAGGAGCGCATATTCAAAGTATATGTGGTTTGCCATATAATGCTCCGCCACGCCTGATATGGAAGTTATAATCATTGTGAACATGGATGTTGCCGTGGCGCTGTGGATTGGCATTTTTAGGGCGAAAACCATTATTGGCACAACAAGAACGCCGCCGCCGATTCCTAAAAGCCCAGACGCAAGCCCTCCGAAGAAGCTTAATCCAGCCCCTAAAAGGACGTTTCTTCCAGAACCAACAACTTCAGCATCAGATTTTAAAGTTATTTGAACCTTTTCAGGGTTTGCTTTCTTCCGTCTAAAGTCGTTTATGTTTATAATCATGCGTAAGGCGACAAAAATGATGAAAAACCCAAAAATCAAACCCAGCAAGTTCGGCGGAATTATCCTAGTGAGACGGGCGCCCAAGAAGGCTCCTGGGGCTGTTGTTATTGCCAAAATTAAGCCAGTTTTGTAGTATATTCTTTTTTGTCTTGCATAGTTTATGGTTGAGGCTGCGGCTGTGAAGATTATGGAGGTTAGGCTTGTTCCCACGGCGTTGGCTGGAACAAAATCGTAAAGAATTGTTAGTATAGGAACTATGAAGGCGCCTCCTCCTATGCCTGTTAAGGAGGCTATTATTCCAACAAGAAAACCAAAGAGGGTTAGCAGCAAATCCCACATTTAGGCTTTCTCCATTAGCTGAATTTTTGTTTTGCAGCGTAATAGATTGCGCCTGTTAATAAACTTGCGGTGCCCATTATCCATGCTTGTGGTGAAACAAAAATGATAAAAACCAAAAGAGCCAAGCACGTGGCTGCTCCAATTGCGGGGATGAATTTTGGATATTTCCTCTCCTTAATCTTCAACCTTAAGGCTGAGAAATTCGCTAAAGCGTAGTAGAAGAGTAATGCGAAAGTGCTTATGGCTACAACATTGGTAAGGTCTATTGACAAGACAAGGATTGTCATTAAAGCGCCAATAATCCAAATGGAATAGTATGGCGTAGCATATTTTTTGTGAAGTTTGCTTAAAGCGTTAGGTAGGTCTTCTCTTCTTGCCATGGCATAAGCCATGCGGGAAACGCCTAAAATTGATGTGAGTAAAACGCTTGCCGTAGCTAATAATCCTCCTAAGGAGACTAGGTATTCTGCCGCTGAGTTTTGGGTTATGCTAATGGCTTCTTTCAATGGTGAGTTAGACTCAGCCAAACTTCTATCTCCAACAAGTCCAATGGCAACGGCGCCGACAAGAATGTAAAAAATTGTGGATATAACCAATGAGAGCAGCATTGCCCTTGGAACAGTACGTTTTGCATCCTTAACTTCCTCAGCTATTACGGCAACCCTTGCGAAGCCTCCATAGGCGAAGAAAATGTAGCTTGCGCCGTAAAAGACTCCCGTTTGAAAGGGGTTAAAGGGTGCAAAGTTTGATGGGTTTAGATGGAATGCGCCAAAGATGCAAAAGAAGGCTAAAATAAACAGTTTTGCCATCACCAAAATGTTATTCACAATGGCGGATTGGCGAACACCAAAAAAATTTAGAATTGTAAAAAACATGCAGAGAAATGCCGCAATCCATTTCGCTTCTAAACTTGGAAATAAAGCAATCAAGTAGTAGGCGAATCCGAGAGAAACCGCTGCCCCAGTAAAAGTGTTGGAGACAACCCACATCCAACCAGTTAAAAAGCCAGCAAAAGGCGAAATCAACTCATGCGTATACTCATAAACGCTACCTTCCTTCGGCATCCAAGCCGTCAATTCTGCGAAACTTAATGCAGTGAACATGGCGATTATGGCAGCAATAACCATAGAAACCATTAAGGCGGAGCCAGCATAACCAGCAGCAATACCAGTAACAACAAATATGCCTGCACCAATGATTGCGCCAACACTTATGGCTGTGGCGTCAAACAAACCTAATGTTGGCTTGAGTTCACCCTCTTGCTTTTTTTCATTGCTCATGGATACACCGTTAAAGAAAGTTTCCTAAACAGTTATGTTATTAAAGCTTTAAGAAATCTTCTTGTCTTCCCAGTATTCCCTTGTCCGCAAATACTGAATCCTCGCCTTTAATAAATCCATGTAAAACTCGTCTTCTAAGGGATGCATTTTTCCAAGAATCCTAAAGGCGGTTTCTGGACCCACCCCCTTAACTTCTAGGGCTATTATTGCTTTTTTCCCATAACTTAAAATTAGGTCAGCCGTGCGCCTAGCATTCGCCAATTCTTTAAGCTCCTCGTCGCTGAACTCTTTTGCTTCGCGTCTTTTCTTCAAAAGCTCTCTTAAACGGCTGGCGTCTTGTTTTGGATATAATAGCGCTAAAAGCCTTGAACCACATTTTTTGCATGCTGGCTGTTCGGGCAAATCCCTAATCTTCTCCTCGCAAGACCATTCGCCGCATGACATGCACAGCAGCGTGGCTGTTCTTGCTTCCAAAGCTTTCTTCATTTTTTCTATATTGCTTAACAAAACCCTTTCTGGAGCCATCAACTCTGAAAGGTCTGAATACTTGGCTAATATGTGGAAGGCTAAGGGTGTGGGTTTTTCATGGCGATATAAGGTGCTAACTTTCATTTTTCCCTCCTTAATTGTATGCATTATCTCCTTAACTTTTTTAACATCCACCTTTTCCAACATGGCTTCCCGCAAAGTTTCATCATAAACTGGTGTTCCCTTAAACTGGCTTGGCAATCGACTTTGCCTTTCTGGACCCATGGTTTTTCCACGCGGCAAGGCTCCGAAGCGTTCGGCTACAAACTTCATCTTGTAGGCGAAAGGAAATCTTGCCTCTAAATAATCGTTGAAGGCTTTATCCACCTCTTCATCCGAAAGTTTGAAGAGGATTTGTGGCATTTTTTCGAGTTCTTGCTGCGTTAGGTTTCGGGGAGTTTCAATCAGTATTCTGTAGCCGTCATTCCACCATCCAGTTATAATTTCCCTGTCGGAAAGGATTGCGTCAAAAATGCCTCCTAGGGTGGAGTTTACTATTTCGCCGAAGCAAGCGTGAATTATGATGTATTTGTTAAAGGCTTCAATTAAAATGTAGTCGTGAGTTGGTAATGGGGCTCCTTGCTTTATGTGTTCCTCAACTTCCCTTACAGCCTCCAGCAAAACAGTTTCATTTATTTTTAGTTTTTCAGCAAGCCTCTTCGCCGCAACTTCAGCCTTTCCAGTTTCCTTTAACGCTTTTCTGATGTCTTCCCTCAACCTTCCAGTTTCCTGCGCTAAGTTGAATGGAACTGGGAGCATTTCTCCGTCCCATCCTGGAATAGCCGCAAAGGTGTCTTCTGATGGGACAACGTAAACGGTGCCCGTTTCCTCTTCTATTTGGACTATGCGCCAAACCTTTCCCTTGACAATGAAGTTTAAGCCTATGCGAGCCCTTAAAGCCATGAACTCATCGCCTAAAGTGCCAATTTTTCTGTCCGAAATCACGTTTATTATTGGGTAGCGTCTCTCATCTGGAATCATGCTTAGATTTTCGTAGTAGTAGCCCCTTGTTTTGCGTGTTTTCCTCAAAACTTTTCCTTCTTCCTCAAATCTTAATTCGTTAAGGGTGTCTAAAAAGTATATCACATCCAAAAGGTTTTTTTGGGAAAGTTTTCTATATGGGTAGGCTCTTCTAACAATCTCTAAAATTTCTTTTAATCGCACGTTTCCCTTGTCCATTAGTATTCCAACAATTTGGTGAGCTAAAACGTCTAAGGCATTATAGTGAATCAAAACTGGTTCAATTTTGTTCTCGTAGGCGTTTCTTATGGCTGCCGTGGACTCAAGGGTGTCATCTGGAAAAGCCGTTACAATAACTCCTTCAGAAAGCATGTCTAAGCGGTGACCGCTGCGTCCAACCCTTTGAATTAGGCTGCTAACCTGCCTAGGCGAAAGGTACTGAATGACCAAGTCTACGTCGCCTATGTCTATGCCCAACTCTAAGGTGCTTGTGCAAATTATTGCCTTCAAAACTCCAGCCTTAAACTCATCCTCTATTTGGATGCGTTCCTCTTTCGATAAAGAGCCATGATGGACAGCAATATCTGTTCTTCCCAACTGATTAAACTTGTAACCCAACATCTCCGCATTGGGTCTACTATTAACGAAAATTAGCGTGGACTTGTGAGCATCAACAAGTTCAGCTATACGCCTAATTCTGGCTGCGGCTTCCGGCGAAGTTTGAAATTTACCAGCCAAATCGTAATCAGCTTCTGTTGGCGATGGATTTTCCACATTATACCTATAACCCTTTGGCAGCAAAGCCTGAACAACCCTTACGCTTCTATTTGTTCCAGCAATAAACTTTGCAACTTCCTCTGGATTGCCAACAGTTGCCGACAAACCTATCCTTTGAAACTCTCTTCCAACAACCTCACGTAAACGTTCTAAAGCAATTGTGAGTTGGGCGCCACGCTTGCTGGACACCAGTTCATGCACCTCATCCACAACAACAAATTGAACATGGCTCAAATGTTTCTTCATGCGTGAGCCTGGAAGAATGGCTTGAAGGGTTTCAGGTGTGGTGACAAGCATTTGGGGCGGCGAAACAGCCTGCCGTCTGCGCAACCTCAGTTCTGTATCGCCGTGTCTAACTTCAATTGAAATGCCCAAGCGGTTCGCCCAAAAAGATAAACGCTTTAACAAGTCACGGTTTAAAGCCCTCAAAGGCGTAACATAAACTATTATTATGCCATCCTTCTTTTCTTGTTGGATTAGTTTTGAAAAAACTGGAAGGAGAACAGCTTCTGTCTTGCCAGTTCCAGTGGGCGCAACCAAAAGAACATTTTCTCCAGCCAAAATTGGAGGAATAGCCATAATCTGTGGCAAAGTGGGTTTAAAAAAGCCCAGCTCATTAAGCCCCTCTTGGATTGGTGTGGCTAGAAAATTGAAAACACTAGATTCAGAGGAACCCTTCATTACTTAGCGTCGCCAAAGGTTAAATTCGCAAAAACGCACTTATCCTTTACTAAATCTTGTCCTTGGAGCTGCTTACCTTTCTTATGGCTTCTTGTAAAAGCTTTTGAACTTCATATGGGTGGCTTATAGCTTTCAAGGCTGGGCGCACGAGTGGATTATAAGGGCTTGGTGCGCCAACTGGAACGAAGCCTGCGGTTACAGCCACTATGGAGCCTGTTCCATAAAGCTTGTCTAACCAGCCGACGGTTACATAAACTTCTTGAATTTTGTTAAGCTCAACAAACCTTGTGTCTATTCCTATGGCTCCAGTCTGCGCTATTATACGCTGGTCAGTAATCATATATTCCGTATTTTTATACCTTAAAAGCTCGACCAACAATGGACCAACAATTATGCCCAAACCCATCAAAAGGACAAATAAACTAAAGAATACGAACGGGAAGATGTTCGCTCCCATTGAGAGGGCGGATAGCACAAAAAACGTGGCGAAAATCAGCCACACAATGCCAATTACTGGAATGACAATAAGTCCAGAGAATATGAATGGTATAAGAACTGGTTTGCCGCTCCATAGAACTTTCTCATCTGGCTGCAAATGCTTTGTTAATTGGGACATATAAGCTCCAAAATTATTGAAGCGCAAGCACTTATTAGGTTTTACAGTCAACTTTAAAGAACGAAAGTTTTCTTTAAATTTCCTTCTTCTCCGTATGGAATCGAAATTTGCTCTTTGAATCCGCATTTTTCAAGAAAATCGCCAAACTCATCCATCAAGGGCTCCTTCCTAGAGCAGAAAACAATTTCTTCGTTATAGTTTTTCCATATTGTTAACCCTCTAGTTTTTCCCTTATGAATAAAATGTAATAGCAAGCGCTTCGGTTCGATTTGCAGAAGACTTAAAGTGTTTGACCCTTCTAGAGCTTGGAAAAGAGATTCAAGGGCTTCCTTCGAATTAGCTTTCTCAATCAAAAGTTCTTCAAAAAGGTGGGGGATAACTTCTGAATCGATTAGCTCTATTTTTTCCGACTCAAAAGTGTGTTTTGCGCTCAGCTTTTCCCTTATAGTTTTGTAGTTTGTTACGTTTCCATTATGGGCTGAAATTATGGTCAAACTGGTAAGACAGTGCGTAAGGTAGGGCTGTGCTGTTTCTTTAAACTTTGCAGTCTCCATAAATTGTGGGCTAGGCATTCGCACATGTCCAATTAGAACGGATGCATCATTAACTTTAACTTTTTTAGACAAGAATGTTGCAGGTGAAACGTTACGGTCTTTCCCAACTTTTTCCAAAAGAACACCACCATCCTCTTTAATAATAGCCACACCAGCTCCGAAACCGCCAACTGGTCTAGGTTCAATTGGATATTTATGCGCCTCTAATTTTTGGAGAACTCTAAAAACTTTAACCATTGACACCCGCTTTTTTAGGACAAAGCCGAAGATGCCGCACATCGTAATAGCCTCCAAAATTTGATATGTTTCCACTTTTAAACTAAAGCTTTTCAGAAAAAGGGCAAAATTTACTGTTAGGAAGATTGGCTAAATGAAGAATTGTATTGCTAAGCAATCTCGGGAATATCCGCAGATAGTGGAAATTTACAAGAAACGTTATGAGAAAATGGCAACGCCAGAATATAGGGCGGAACTAATCAATTTTGCAAACTCCGTTTTACATGACCCTGTCGAAAATTTGGATTGGAAAGGGTTGTTGGATTGGGAGCACAAACATCTAAAATATACTAGGGAAGAGTTGCCAAAACCACGGGCTGAACTGCCCATACAAATAATTCACCAATCCAAGGGAAGATGTGGAGAATTCGCCCTTCTATACAACGGTTTGCTCTTGGCAAATGGTTACAAAAGCCGCATAGTTATCGACTGCTCAACCCTTAAAGATAAATCAAAGAAGGCGGCTGGAGACCACGTTTGGGTTGAAATCTCCATCAACAACCGATGGATTCATGTAGACCCCACTGAAAAAATAATCAACCGACCGTTAATGTATGCTCAAGATTGGAATAAAGATGTAAATTTGGTTTATGCATTAACGGACAAGGAAATTGTGGATGTGACCGAAACATACCAGCCTAAATAAGATGTGTGAAATTTTCCGAAAACTAAATAACTTTTGATGATTAATTGAATTATGGACGATGAGGTAATCGAGGTACAATGACTGAAGCGGATGATTGCTTTTTCCGCTCCCGAGTCCAAAAAGCGTTTAACCTAAGAATTCGTAGAATAAAGAAAAGGGAATAGTGAATTTTATCTTTCTGTAGGTCCAGTGATGTAAGCCCAGATGCTTATTAGGACCAGCGTTAGGCATGCTCCTGCAAACCCTGAAACTAAGAATTTAATTTGGACAAGGGCTGGCAATACTTCTAAGAGTGCTGGAATAACGTAGTCGGCTGTGAGTTGGGCTATGATTCCCGCTATGAATCCTAAGAGCGCCACTAATCCGAAAACCTTTAACCTTTCACCCATTTAATTTTCACCTTTGCTTAGAATTCAAATTCAGCCTCTTTTTAGTCTAACTTACACATTTATGTCTATTACTCCAAAATCAGCAATAGCATCTTTTAGTTTTCCAACTAAAGCCTAAAACCATTTTTTCCGAGACATATAGCTCTAGGTATATACGTGCATGTTTTCAACATATTAACAATGTATAAGACAGTTTTGTGCGCCCCTCTCTTTTCGGAGGTATTAATTTGTCTGAACGATTTGGAAAAAAATGGGAAAGTAAAAGAGAAGAACAGCCCTTCACAAGCCGCATAAAAGAGGCCGTGAGACCACCAGGTCCACTAAAGCCACGCTTAGACTTTGCAGTAAGACGCATTGAGCTTCAAGTTCAAAAGTTGGATCAGGCTTCTGAAAGGTTCAGTCAGAGGGATAAGGCAATATTTGCAAGAATAGTTGATGCCTACACAAAGCATGACACTGCCCGCGCAAACGTTTTCGCCAATGAATTAGCTGAAATTCGCAAAATGGAAAAACTAATAATGAATGCTAGGCTTGCCCTTGAACAAATAGTATTAAGGTTACGAACCGTATCAGAACTTGGAGATGTCGTATCCACATTAGGACCGGCTGTAGGCGTTTTGAGATCTGTAAGAGCTGGACTTGCAAGCGTATTCCCAGAAGCAGAAACAGAACTTGGCGAAATAGGCAACATTTTAAGTGGAATAATGATTGAGGCCGGACAAAGTTCAGGAATGACTCTAAACTTTGACACAGTAAACGAGGACGCCCAGAAAATTCTCACAGAAGCAGCAACAGTGGCAGAACAAAGAATCAAAGAAAAGTTCCCAGAACTACCGCCAGGAATCCCAACAACTCCAATAGGCGAAAAGGCGCCAACAGAAACCTCATAAAACGGGGGAGAAAAAATGTCACAAAACCCCAACCTTTTTCTTTCTCTTGGAAAACAAATTAAAGACGAATACGGATGCTCCATAGGCAAAGTAGCTTCTTTCGCATTATCTCCGAGTGGAAAATTTGACGCCGTCTTCATAGAGCAGGGCGACGGAAAATTCTTAAGATACTCCATGGAGCACCTAAAATTCGACGGTGCAGATGTCACGCTTATATCCCACATTAAGTCGGGCGCAAATGTTCTCTGCGATCAAATCCCTCTCCTATGGCGCAAAAACCAAGCCCTCAAGGAGCTTTTAGAAAAGAAGAAAATTTCCTCAGAACTTTACGAAGAACTCCATAACAATTTTGATGGAGCATTAAATCAACTAAAAAATGAAGCCCAAGCCCTCATAGAAGAGGCAGACAAGGAAATAGCCAAATGCGCCAACGAAATTAAGGAGCTTAACTATGCCCTAGTTCATCTTGAACTCGAACATGAAATTGGAAAAATAGATGACCAATCCTATGAAACAGCATTTTCCATAATACAAGAAAACCTAAAAAGGGTTAACACGAAGAAAAACGACTTGGAACAAACAAAAAACAAACTTACAAACATTATATTGGGTGAAGCGCCAAAACCCTTGGAACAAGAGAAGGGAAAAGAAACCGAAGTTCCAACATCATTACCCAGCGCCCCTGAGCTTCCGGAGCCGCCCGTGATAGTTTATGTGAAAGAGATGGGAAAGGCAAGCATATAAGCGCATAAAGTAGCGGGCGGAGGGAAAAGCTATTAAAGGATTTATTCGCCAAAGCCCTCCACTCCGTGAAGTAGTTATAAAGTCAATACAAACCTTAAAGGTTCAACGCAACAAGCTTGAGCAGGCAAGTTTCAGACTGAAAGAAAGGGACAGAATTCTCTTTCAGACGTGCATAAATGCCCTTAACAATAAGAACAAGGAAAGGGCAACCCTCTGCGCCAATGAGATTGCGGAAATTAGAAAGTTAATAAAGTTTCTTTATAATGTAGAGTTAGCCATTGAACGTGTAATTCTCAGACTTGAAACAATAAAGGAGTTAAGCGACATAGTTTTCGACCTAAAACCAGCCTTAAAAATTCTCCAAAGTGTTTCACAACAGTTGTTTGAAATTTTGCCAGATGTCTCATCTGAACTTAGCAAAGTTAACGAGACAATAAGCGAAACATTATATTCAACAAAAATAACAGCAGACGAATCCCTAATCCCAGTAGGTAAAAAAACACCTGGCGGAGAAGAAATATTAAAAGAAGTTTCAAGCTTCCTCGAGCAAAAATTGAGTGAGAAGCTCCCTGAACCGCCCGCCACTTTAGAAGCACCAGAAACTGAAAAGACAACGTTAAAAGAGATGGTGGCCTTAGCGGCTAATTGTTCGCAGGCAGTGGCCCATGAAGCTGTTGAGGATTCTGATAGGAATTCTTCTCAAACCCTCCTTTCTTTTAAGAAAGCTGAAATTCAGGAAATTTCCCTAAAAGTTGAAAAACCATCATTAGAAGATGTTCTTCTTGATTATGTTAAGAAGAGTAATGGAGAAATTGACCTAAAACGTTGTTCAACCGATTTGAAAGCCTCTTATGAAGAAATTGAGAAGGCCCTTGAAAGTTTGGGGGCTAAGGGGAAAATAAAAATTGAGTTAAAATCTGGATAAGGGGAGAAAACCCATGAGTGCTTCTCAAGAACTTGAAAAAGCCGCAACCAATTATGCCCTTGAAGCTGTGCGCTTAGATAAGCAGGGTTCCCGGGGCATGGCAATAACCATGTATCAAAAGGCTATTGAAAGCCTCCTAAAACTTGTGCAGTTATATCCAGAATACAGCCTAAACAAAGTTTACATACAAAGGGCCATAGCCTACCAGGAAAGAATAAAGGCTTTGCAAGGGGCAGCGCCAATACAACCTCAAGAGGAAGCCGCCAATGTTGAAAGTGCCAAAACCGCTCAGGGAAAGTCAACTTATGAAGAATTAATTGTTACGGAAAAGCCAAACGTGAAATGGGAAGAAGTTATCGGTTTGGAAAATGCGAAAAAGGCGATTAAAGAAGCCATAGTTTATCCAGTTCAGAGACCAGACCTTTTCCCCTTAGGCTGGCCGAGAGGCATCCTTCTCTTCGGTCCGCCTGGATGCGGAAAGACTTTGTTGGCTGCGGCTGTCGCCACGGAAATAGATGCTACTTTCATTTCTATTGATGCAGCTTCCATAATGTCTAAATGGTTGGGTGAAGCTGAACAGAATGTTGCAAAACTTTTTGCTTCAGCTAGGAAGTCTGCTGTTGAAGGAAAACCTGCCATAGTTTTTATTGATGAGTTAGATTCTCTTATGGGAAGACATTCAAACGAAGTTGGCGGAGAGGTTCGTGTTCGAAACCAATTTTTGAAGGAAACAGACGGCATCATAGATAAGGGTAAGAACCTTCACGTTTACGTTATTGGAGCCACAAACAAGCCTTGGGATTTAGACTGGGCTTTCATAAGAAGATTCCAAAAGAGAATTTTGGTTCCGCTTCCAGACCATCACACGCGGTTAATGATGTTCAAGCTTTATACAAGCCATTTGAAGCTTGCTCCAGATGTTGACTTGCACGAGTTGGCAAGAATTTCTGAGGGCTTTTCTGGAAGCGACATTAGAGACGTTTGTCAATCAGCGCAACTAAAAATTATAGGCGAATTTTTCGAGTCTGGTCAAGCCGCTAACAAATTAGCTAAGCCAAGATTCTTAACAATGGACGATTTTAGACAAATATTGGAGGAGAGGAAACCAAGCGTTTCCCTTGATATGCTAGCGCTTTATAATAGGTGGTTTGAAGCCTTCAAAGCGCTCTAAAAAGAGGTGGTAGGGGAGAGCCTTTAAGTTGGGTGGAAAGGTTTGGAGAAAATCTCCTTCTTCTTTTATAGGATCTCCTTTCTCCCCCTTAAACAAAATCTCCAAATCTCCACAAACCAACTAAGGCAATCCCTTAACAGCTTTTTCCACAATTTCCGCAATTTTTTTCTGGATTTTTAAGCAAATCCAAATATGGAATCTTTGGGTAAAGGGCTTTAGTTGAATAGGGTCCCGTGAAAGCCAGTATGGGCTCAAAATTTTTAATAGCTTCTGACGCTTCCTCAGCGGATTTTACAACCACAATTTTGTGTATGCTTTTGTCTTTGCCCACAAGTTTTCTGAATCCTTCAACAAAAATTATGTCATGACCCTTACATTTTTTCAGAATTTCTTTCAGCGAAAAATTTTCTGTATTCCTCTTCTCTATTGTTGCTATTTCGTTTGACGCCACGCTGATGATAGTTTTGGCTCCAGACTGGGCGAATCGCCACGTGTCCTTTCCAACCTTGTCAATTGTGAAGTCTGGTTCTGGAATATGCTTTATGGCTGCAATCTTGTAGCCTCTTCTGGTTAGTTCTCTCGTTAGAATTTCTATCGTCATAGTCTTTCCTGAACTTTTGCTTCCAACAACCGCAATAACCAATGGCTTTTTCATATCATCTCTTCCCTAAAGATTTCTTCTAATGCCTTCTTGTTTACGTGAAGTTTTTCTGAAAGACCCCTAACCCATTGTATATAAATTCTAAAAATGTTCTGCAGTATCTCCGCCTTTTCCTTTTCACTTAAAGCCTTCTCCTCAGCAAGCAATAGAGCAAACCATTTTCCCAAATCTGAAAGCCTGTAAGATTTGACCCAAATGATGCGTTTCAGTCTCTCTGCTTTCTCCATTTCTTCCTCCAAAACTCCGAGTTTTGTTAGCGTTTTTAAATGTTCAATTATTGTTTTGTTGGAGTAAGGAAGTTTTTCAATAAGGTTTTTTTGGTAAATTTTGTTTGAGATTCCTTGCTTTATAGAGAATCTTAAAATGTCCACAGCAGCTTTTGAACCAAAAATTGCTGATAACATTTTATCTTTTTGCTTTGCTGGAAGAAATACTACATAAGGATAAATTTCACTCATAAACCTTTTCACCCTTTAATAGAATCTTCAAAATCTAGAACGCTTAATTAGCTTTTAATTTCTTTCCTTATTTTCCACTAAGTTTTAGGTTTTGCAAAGAAAACTTTTCCAATAGCCATTATAACGCCTACGCCTATGACTGTGGCTATAAGGGTGAATGTTATACGTTCAACTGTGGCTATTGGAATGGAAAGCATAAAGAAATCCCCCAAGGTTGGGTTGGCAACCAACTGATAAACCCAATCAGCTATGGGCTTATTTGCTGAAAATCCCAAGCCTATTGACATACCCACATTTCTGAGGGCATCCCTTAGGGCTTTCATGTTGACAACATAATTTACGGCGGTGATAAACATTACGTTACCCCACATGTGGTCTGCCATCACCCCTACAAAACTTGCAATTCCAACGCCTAATGTTACAAATTTTTTAGAAGCGCTATTTACAAAATCAAAAACTTTGTGTCTGAAGATTAGGATTAATATTAAGGCTGGAATGTGTAGGAAGAATGGATAAAAGGGCGCTTCAAACCCTATAGGGGTGGCATACCAAAGGGCAATTAAAACTGCAAGCAAAATTGCAGCACTTTTCCAGTTCGCCCATCTTGTTCGCCGAGTAAGAAAACCCGCACCTAATGCTGCTAAAGCTCCTGCTGGAATAAGCAACAAGCCTAAAACTGTTGATGTTGGAATTATCCATGCAATAAAATTGCCTATAATAACGGCTAAAGCGCCAATCCATGGACCGAGAAGGATTCCAGCTAAAGGATATAAAGGAACTGAAAATTCGATGTCTCCAGACTGAATTCCCAACGATATTGGAATTCCAGGAAGCCGAGTGATTACAGCTATCAAAGCAGCAAAAGCAGCAATTAAAGCAGTATCCCTCGCCGAGATTCTAATTTTCCCGGAAGCTTCTTGCTGTGTCATTTTTTACACCAGATATTAAACAACTACATAGCGAACTAAAGTTAAAAACTTTTCGTAAAAATTGAAAACATGGTTCGATTTTAAACCACCTTTATTCTTTTTCAACCCATCGTCTATATAGGAAAATTCCAACAACGTATAGTATGGTTGCTGAGGCTACAAGCGTTATTAATGGCTGAAGCAAATCATTTAACGTGACATTTCTAACCATCATGTCTCTTACGGCTTGGGCTGCATAGGTCATTGCAACAATTCTGCCCACTTGATGGAGATATTCTGCACCCATCTTTGGTCTTAAAAGTCTTTCCAACTTGTGCAAAGGATAAAAGTTAATTAAACAACATTGCACAATTTACCTTTCAAATGCGTGTTAGACATGGATAAGCCTAAACTGCGTGTGACATTGATTACTGGACGCACCATAGAGCAAGGTGTTGGAAAGGAGCGGGGAAAATCTTCGAAGGATTATGTGGAAAGTGTTTCCGTTTGTTACATGGATCCTGAAGATTTGAAGAGGCTTGGTGTGAAGGAGAAAAATAATGTTAGGGTTTCAACGGATTATGGTTCGGTTGTTGTTAAAGCCTTAAAGTCTCTTAGGGCTCCTCATAGGGGCGTAATTTTTATTCCTTATGGTCCATGGGCAAATGTTATAGTTAATCCTGAAACTCATGGTATTGGAATGCCATCCTTTAAGGGAATTCCAGCAGAAGTCGAGCCAGCACCAGATAAACCCATTTTAAGCCTAGAAGAACTTTTAAGGGAACAGTTCGGGAAGGGAGCTAAATGACTGTTGTCAAAGCTGTGACATGCCCCATTTGTGGAAGCTTATGCGATGACATAGAATTAACCATAGAAGATGGGAGGATAGTTAAGGTTAAGAATGGCTGTGCCATGTGTGAATCAAAATTTTTGGGTTATAATGGCGAGCATAGACTTTTGAAACCCCTAATAAGAAAGGATGGAGAACTTGTTAAGACTTCATGGAAAGAGGCTATTGGAAGGGCAGCAGAAATCTTGGCAGAAGCCAACTACCCAGTCTTGTATGGTTGGAGTTCAACAAGCTGCGAAGCCATAAGCTTAGGCCTTGAATTGGCAGAAGCGGTTGGAGGCGTAATTGACAACACATCAGTAGTTTGCCACGGCCCATCAATTTTAAGCATTCAAGAGGTTGGCATTCCATCATGTACGCTTGGGCAGATTAGGCATAGGGCTGACCTTGTTGTTTACTGGGGGAGCAACCCTTGGAGCGCCCATCCACGCCACATCGAAAGGTACACGGCTTTTTCTGAGGGAAGGTTTGAGAAAAGTGCTTGGAGGGGCTACTTAACAAAGATTAAAGCTTCTAATGTGAAGAAGAAAATTGAAAGTGCCATAAGAAGAGCGTTCTTAAAAGGAAAGCCTTCCACTCCAGCATATGTTAGGAGAGAACCACCATCAACGCTTTTTAAAGAGGGCAGAAAACTAATAGTGATTGATGTTAGAAAAACAAGGTCAGCTGAAATTGCAGATTATTTCATTCAGGTTGAGCCCAACAAGGATTATGAACTCCTCCAAGCCTTCAGAGCTTTGATTAGGGACCAAGAAATTGATGTTAACGAGGTTGCTGGAGTTCCAGTTGAGTATTTGGAAGAAATTGCCGACTTAATGATTAAATGTGATTTTGGAGTGCTATTTTTTGGGCTTGGGCTAACAATGAGCAGCGGCAAATTGAGAAACATAGACGCAGCCCTCTCCTTGGTTCGAGACTTGAATATGCGAACAAAATTTGTGATAATGCCCATGAGGGGCCACTTCAACGTTACGGGCGCCAATACGGTTTTCACATGGCAGACTGGTTACCCATACGCTGTAGACTTTTCACTGGGATATCCTCGATATAATCCTGGCGAAACCTCTGTGGTTGATGTTCTATTGCGTAAAGAATCAGACGCAGCCCTAATAATTGCCTCAGACCCGGTGGCAAACTTTCCAAAAGCTGCAGCAGAACACTTAGTTAAGAATCCACTCATAGTCATAGACCCCCACATGAACGCTACAGCCCAAATGGCTGATGTTGTTCTGCCTTCAGCTTTTGTCGGCATAGAGGCTGGTGGAACAGCTTATCGCATGGACCATGTGCCCCTTCCACTCAAGAAGGTGGTTGATCCGCCGAGAGGAGTGCTCCCAGACGAGGAGATTTTGAGGAGAATCCTTGCAGAAGTTAAGAGAATAAAGAAGAAAAGGGCGGAGGCAGCTTAAATGGAGCTTTTAATAAGGAATGGGTTTGTTTATGACCCAATAAATGGCGTTGATGGAGAAAAAATGGACATAGCCGTCAAGGATGGAAAAATTGTTGAAAAGGTTAACGAGCGGAAAGCCAAAAAAATAGACACTTCTGGCATGATAGTTATGCCAGGCGGGGTGGATATTCACTGTCATATTGCTGGTTCGGAAGTGAACAGTGGCAGACTATTAAGACCTGAAGATCACTTTAGGGATTTTGAGCGCAAAACCGCCATAACAAGGTCTGGGGTTGGCTATTCAATTCCATCAACCTTCACCACTGGTTATCGCTACTCCAGAATGGGTTATACAACTATAATGAATCCTTCCATGCCTCCCCTTGAGGCTAAACATACGCATGAAGAGTTAAGCGACACGCCAATTGTTGACAAGGCAAGTTATCCGCTTCTCGGCGATTGGTGGTTTACCCTTGAATATTTGAGGGATGGAAAAATTGAGGAATGCGCAAGGCATGTGGCTTGGATGATAACTTCAACAAAAGGCTACGCCATAAAAATTGTTAATCCAGGAGGCTTAGAAGCTTGGGGTTTCGGCGGCAACGTCAAAAGTTTAGACGACCAAATTCCATATTTCTGCATAACTCCCCGCGAAATCCTTCGTGGACTTTGTAAAGTGAATAGGCTTCTGAATTTGCCCCACACAATCCACGTTCACACAAACAACCTTGGAAAGCCCGGAAACTATCTAACGGCTTTGGAGACCATGAAATGCGTTGAAGATTTAGCCAGTGATAATAAACCGGCAATTCACATAACCCACTGCCAATTCTCAGCCTTCAAGGGCAGTGATTGGAGAACTCTAGAATCTGGAGCGGAGGAAATTGCAAACTATGTTAATGCCCATTCTCATGTCACTTTGGACATGGGACAAGTAATATTTACAGACACAACAACCATGACTGCTGATGGTCCCTTCCAGTATACGCTGTACGAGTTAAGCGGTAACAAATGGGTGAATCATGATGTGGAAACGGAAACAAGCGCTGGAATAGTGCCCTTCCACTATCGCCGAAAAAGTTACGTGCACGCCATCCAATGGTCCATTGGGCTTGAATTAGCCCTCCTAATAAAGGATCCATGGAAAATTTTCTTAACAACAGACCATCCCAACGGCGGACCCTTCACATCCTACCCAAAAATTATTGCTTGGCTCATGAGCAGAAAAGCCAGAGAGGCAGCGCTTAAAAGGATTAATCCGAGGGCTAGAAGCAGAAGCCTTCTCCCATCAATAAACCGAGAACTAAGTTTTAAGGAAATTGCAGTTATGACGAGGGCTGGACAAGCAAAAGCCTTAGGCCTAAAAAATAAGGGACATTTGGGCTTGGGCGCCGATGCTGACATAGCCATATACAACCTAAATCCCGAAACAATAGACCCTTCAAGGAAGTTTAGGACTGTGCGGAAAGCCTTCAAAAAGGCAGCGTACACCATCAAAAATGGAAAAATAGTTGCCAAGAATGGGGAAATTGTGAAGCATTTGGAGGGCGCCACCATGTGGCTTGACGTGAAGGTTTCCGAATCTGCGAAGATAACTGAAGATATGCGGAGAAGATTTAGGGAGTATTGGACTGTGGAATGTGAAAACTATCCAGTAACCGAAAACTATCTTGAAGTTTCCCATCCAATAAATGTAGAGGCAAAAGTTTAAAATGATAACCCTAACTCCAAAAAAGGAATTTAGGTTTCCAATAATTGCCGAATGCATAAACCCAGACATTTTCTATGGCAAAACACCAAAAGCAATTGAGGAGCTTGGAATTTGGGAAGGAAACAAGCAAAAGAAACTTGGAGAACTCTTCAAAGTTGAAGAAACAAAAATGGAAAATCCACAAGAAAAAGAGATCATAACGATAAACGGCAATGTAAGCAAGGTTAGAAGGATAGGCGCAGGCATGAAAAGCGGGGAAATAATTGTTCACGGCGACGTAGGTATGCATTTAGGCGAAGAAATGAAGGGCGGAAAAATAATCGTCCACGGAAATGTTGGCGGATGGGCTGGCTCAATGATGAAGGGTGGAACTATAGAAATTCATGGAAATGTTGGCGATTATTTGGGCGCTCCTTATCGTGGAAGCAACGAAGGCATGCATGGCGGCAAAATTTTTGTTTATGGAAATGTTGCAAATGAGGCTGGCGCTTACATGAAGAATGGTTTAATTAAGATTTATGGAAACGCTGGTCAATTTTTGGGTTTGCGCATGCGAGACGGAACCATTTATGTTGAAAAGGATTCTGGGGGAAGAGTTGGAGCATGTATGAAAGGCGGAAAAATAGTTATTGGTGGATTTTTAGAGTTTGTTCTCCCAACTTTCACCATAGACAGCATAAAAGAGAAAGTCAAAATTGAAGAAGGAGAAACAGTGGCTGGGCCCTTCTACCTTTTCCTCGGAGACCTTGTTGAAAATGGGGAAGGCAAACTTTATGTTCTTAAAGAAAAGAATCCTCACCTAAGCCATTATGAAAGGCTTCTTTAAAGGAGAAGGCATCATGGAAAAAACGTTAAGCGTTAACCGTTTGGCATGGAAAATTTTGGAAAAGCTCTGTGATAACCCAGAATTTTATGGAGTAACAGTTGAAAAAACAGGTTATGGCACGACAATCGTGGATGCTGGAATAAAAGCCAAGGGAGGATTTCAAGCTGGAAAGCTTATAACTGAAATTTGTATGGGGGGTTGCGGGAAAGCCCAAATAATCAACAAGCAATATGGTGACATGGAGCTTCCATCAATTTTCGTATACACAGACCATCCAGCCATAGCAACTTTAGGCTCACAGTATGCTGGTTGGCAAATAAAGGAAGGCGACTACTTTGCCATAGGTTCGGGTCCGGCAAGAGCCTTAGCCCTAAAGCCCAAGGAAATTTATGAGGAAATCGGATACAAGGATGATTTTGACAAAGGAATTATAGTTTTGGAAACGGATAAGCCTCCACCAGAAAAACTCCTAGAAAGATTTACAAAAGACTGCAAAATTTCACCTGAAAACTTGGCTGTAATTCTAACGCCGACAGCAAGCATAACTGGAGCAACACAAGTTTCAGGAAGAATAGTTGAAACCGGAATCCATAAGCTTAGAAGGTTAGGATTAAACCCGAAAACAATATTGTACGCTTGCGGATGCGCTCCAATCCCGCCAATTCATCCAAAATTTACACGGGCAATGGCTAGAACAAACGATGCAATCCTCTACGGCGGAACAACCTACTTCATCATTGAACATGAAAGCGAAGAAGCACTAAAAGAAATTGTGAAGAAGGCTCCATCTAAAGCTTCTAAAAATTATGGTAAACCCTTCATAGAAATCTTCAAAGAAGCAAACTACGACTTTTACAAAATAGACCCAAACCTCTTTGCACCAGCCGCCATAATGATTAATAATTTGAAAACTGGCAGCATTTTTCAGAATGGAGAGATAAATGTTAAAGCTTTAAGAGAATCTTTTGGCTTATGAAATTGAGCTTGTTAAGATTTTTCTATTTTAGAAGCGTAAAAGAACTTGAGAATGAATTCTTTGAAGCCCGTGTTTCCAACAAGTGCTCCCATTAGGAGGCTCATTATGGCTATTTCTATCCATGCTTTTGGAATAACTATGGGTATCATAAAGCCCATCCCTGCTCCATAGACAATTTGAACTATGAATAGGAAATAAACAATCGTGTATATGCATTCTGGAATATAAGATATGAGTAATATAGGAACAGTTAATGTGGAAGGTCGCGAACTCTTATGTATTCCTAGTTTTTTATAGAGAAAACCCGCTGTAAAACCCGTCAACGCCTTTCCAAAGGGCACTCCTATAAGGGAAAGAACCCCAAGGGAGCCCATTACATAACCAAAATAGTAGCCAGCGTAGACGCCACTTAAGAAGCCTACAGTTGCGCCTATGTAAGGTCCGCCGAAAATAGCCGCCACAAAAGTAGCGAGGTGTGATAGGTCTAGTGCTGCGCCTCCTTGTCCGGGAACCACTATCGATATGGGTGCCATATGCAGCGAAATTATGGAAAGAGAAGCGCCTAAAGCGCTCATTGTTGCGATAAATGCTGTTTGTTTTGTATCCATGTTATTTCTCCCTTTGTCATGTCGTTTTTGTTATTATTTAAGAGTAGCTACTCAAAAAAGAGTTTAGAATCTCGAAAAATAAATATGGCTTATGAGTATCTCTTATGGGGAAACATGTGGCTGAAGTCTTGAAATTCTCCTCAAGCGAGATTAAGGGTTGGCTTGAAAAGGAGACGAGTTCGATTTTTGTTCCTGTTCATGCTAAGGCTCAAAAATTGCTTGATGAGATGCGTAAATCCCTTGAGAGTCTTGTGGATTCAAGCAAGATGCTTCTGGATAATAGCAGTAAGGAGATTGAGAAGAGGAATATGAAGACTTATGGGAGAGCCAGAGCCCTAAACAAGCTTTCCCGTTTATTTTTGGATAGAATACGACAGATTGAAGTCCCAGAAAAAGTTTCTTATGATAGCTTTCGCAATTTTGTCCAAGAAACCCAAAAGGCGTTTTTGGTTACGGAGGTTGATATTAGAAACTGGTTTCCGAGGATTTCGCCCTTCTTCATCCTTGACAGGAGAAAGTTCCTAACAGCTTTTGAAAGGGCGAAAATTTCGCTTAAGGAACTTAACGATTTCTTAACAAAAGAGTATGTTAAAACAAAAACTTTGGAGGAAACCTTCCAGCTTATTGATAAGCTCAAAGCCCTTGAAGAACAGCTTTCAAAGTTGGGTGAGCAGAGGAAAAGTGTGGAAGCTGAAAGGGCTTCCGTTGAAGAGGAAATTTCTGAGATGCAAAAGAGAATGGTTGAGTTGAAAAGTAAGGGAGGAATAAGCCAACTAAGCCAATTGGATTTGGAAATAGAAGCCCTAAGCGCTGAAATAAAGCATAATTTACAACATCTCCAAAAACCCTTCATAAAACTCCAATCTTTAGCACTTCACGGTGAAGGAAGCGGCTTAACCCCAGAAGAAATCAATAAACTTAATCAATACTTGAATAATCCAATGGAGGCTCTTTCAGCAGAGGAAACTGGCTATCCACTTTTGAGGCAGATTCTCCAGAAATTAGCCCAAGCAATGGCTAGTGGAAAGCTTAAACTGAAACCGGACAAGCTGCGAAAGGCTGAGCAAGCCATAAACAACATTCTTGACAAGAATTCCTTAGCTGGTTTGCATCAAAAATGCGTTGACATAATGCTTCAGAAAAAGCAGCTTTCTGCCTCAGCGGAAGTGGCAGAAACCAGAAGTGGCTTGCTAAAGCTTCAAGAAAATCTTGAAAATCTTGAACAGAGAAAGCGAGCTTTGGAGTCGGAGGAAAGCATTTTAGAACAAACATTTAATGCTACATTGGAAAAAATTCGCAGCCACAAGAATCAAATAGAAAAGAACATTTTTGATTTTTCCGGAAGAAAAGTTAGCATCCAATAATTTGAGGATTAAATTTGCAAACAAACCTTTCAGAAATTGTCAAAGAAGCCCTAGAAACCCAATGCGAAGATTTTGTCAAACTGATAGAAGATGCGACGCGTTTGCTTTGCAAGGAAAATGGGAAAATTGGAAACTTAAATATCATTGGAAGGCTTGTTAACGTAAAACCTCAAGGTGAAGCCTTAATAATTGGCGACTTGCACGGCGATTTGGAAAGTCTAATCCAAATCCTTAAAGAAAGCAATTTTCTCGAAAAAATGAAACAAAACCAGGATGCGTTTCTAATTTTTTTGGGGGATTATGGCGACAGAGGCGAATACTCAAAAGAAGTTTACTACACAGTTTTAAAGTTGAAACTTCTTTTCACACAGCAAGTGGTTTTGATGCGGGGAAACCATGAAGGCCCAGAAGACCTTTTAGCTTCTCCTCACGACTTACCAGTAGAGTTTCAAATTAAATTCGGCGAAAAATGGACAAATGCCTACTCTAAAATTCGAGAACTTTTCGCATGTCTTTATAATGCCTTGCTTGTGGAGGAACGCTACCTAATGATTCATGGAGGCTTGCCGCTAAAAGCAAAAACAATTGAGGATTTAGCCTATGCGCATTCTACGCATCCGAAACAGAATTTTTTGGAGGAAATGCTTTGGAGCGACCCAAACGAAGTGGTTAAAGAATTTTGTGAATCGCCAAGAGGCGCTGGAAAACTCTTTGGTGAGAGAATCACGGAACGCATGCTGAGAATTTTTAATGCCAAGATTTTCATTAGGGGACATGAACCTTGCATGGAAGGCTTCAAAATAAACCACAAAGGCAAAATTTTAACATTGTTTTCGCGGAAGGGACCGCCATACTTTAACGCTTACGGCGCTTACTTAAAAATTGATTTGTCAGAAAAGTTTGAAAGCGCCGAACAGCTTATTCCTTACGTTCATAAATTTTAACATTTTATTACACGGAAACTTTAAGAGCGAATTTCCATAGCATCTTCACAGATTAAAGCAAAGAAGGTTCCCCTTTTGAAAATTGGAATCGTTACACGAAACAAAAATTCTTGGAGCTCATCCCAGCTTAGAAAAGCCCTAACAAAACACAAAATTCCCCACATATGCTTTAGCTTTCCACAACTCGTCGCCCACATAGGATACAAACCACACTTGAAAGTTGGAAACACAAGCATAATAGAAGATTTAGATGCCATAATAATTCGTCCCATTGGACGGGGTTCCCTAGAAGAGATAGTTTTTAGAATGGACATGCTTTACAAGCTTCAACGTTTAGGCTTTTATGTTATAAACCCGCCTGAAGCCATTGAACACTGCGTTGACAAATATGATATTTTGGCAATTTTAGAAGAAAACGGCATACCAGTACCACGCACAGCAGTAACAGAAAATGTTGATGAAGCCTTAAGGGCTTTTGATGAACTTGGTGGAGATGTTGTTGTTAAACCCCTTTTCGGTTCAAGGGGAATTGGCTCAACAAGGGTTAGGGATGCGGAAATTGCCTCAACAATTTTTAGAAACATAACCTTCTACCACGGCGTCATATATCTCCAAGAGTTTATACATCATGGATTCTCCGACATCCGCGCCTTCGTGGTGGGCGACCGTGTTGTTGCAGCCATGCGTCGTGTTGCAAACAGTTGGAAAACAAATTATAGCCAAGGAGCCAGACCCGAACCGATAACCCTTGAAAAAGCCATGGAGGATATGGCTGTTAAATCAGCAAAACTAATCGATTGCAAAATTGCCGGCGTGGACATTCTGGAAAGTCCAAGAGGACCATTAGTTGTTGAAGTTAACAGCCAGCCTGGATGGAGAGGGTTGCAGTCTGTTGCTAAGGTTAACATTGCCGATGAAATTGTAAACTTCATCGTGTCTGAAGTGAAAAAATAGAGGGAGGGTATCTAAAATGCGTGAGGTCGAAATAGTTAAAATTGACGTTTCAAATCGAACAGCCAATAAAGTGAAGGATTACGTGGCGGAAGAGAAACCACTAAACATATTCTTAAACAAAGCCTATTATGCAACCATTTTCTGTTCTCCATCAAATTTGAAGGAATTAGCCTTGGGGCATCTCCTTTCAGAAGGAATCTTGGAATCATTTGAAGAAATTGAAGAGGTAAAGCTAAAAAACGAAGCATGCTACGTTAAAATTAAATCTAACATTGACGTAGAAAAAAGGCTTAAGCTTTCCAAGCATTTTTCTCGCGTAATCACATCCGCATGCGGAGGCTCATCCGCTTACCAGTATTCTGGAAAACTTCCAAAAATCAAATCAAACCTAAAAGTGAAAGCAGAAACAATCCTAAACAGCGTAAAAAACTTAAACTTTATCGCTGAGACTTTCAGAAAAACTGGAGGAGTCCACGCCGCCGCCATATACAAAAAAGATGGAGAACTTGTGGCTTTTGCTGAAGACGTGGGTCGCCACAACGCCGTTGACAAAGCAATAGGCATGGCAGCCCTAAACAAAACCGATTTCAGCGCATGCTTTCTCGCACTAAGCGGAAGGCTAACAAACGATATGGTTCTTAAGGCGGGAAGGGTTGGCTTACCAATAGTAGCCTCTTTGGCTGCCGCTTTAGACTCTGGCATTGCAATCGCTAAGGACATAAGCCTAACTTTGATTGGGTTCGTGCGAGGAAACCGAATGAACATCTACGCATGTTCTGAAAGAATTCTTTTAAACTAATCAATTTTAACCACTAAGTCCATAAAAGCAGCCAATTTGTCAGTTAATTGCCTTTCTCTTAGGCTTATTCCTGTTCCCAAATCCTCAGCAAGTTTTGAGCCATAATATGCCGTGGCTAAAAAAGTTTTTGCCAACTTTATACATTCCAAAACTGTTTTCAACTCGCCCAAATGCAGATAAAGTGTAATATCATTTACCACGAGAATGTCTGTGGCATTCTTAATGAATTCTTCAAATAATGGCTGCATGTTCCTCCTGTTTAATTCTGCATAACGCAAAATTTGTTTTGGCGATTTTCCAGACAACCTTGGCGTGTAAACACGCTTAGGCGAATAATATTTAACTTTGCCAGTTATACTCGCATAGTCTTTTAATTTTCCACCAAATCCGTCAACCCTTTTTGGAGCCAAATCGATAACACTTATTCTTTCAGGATTAACTAAATCCATAAATTCTTTAAGTAGCCGTACTGCCAGCATAGTTTTTCCAGAGCCAGCCTCCCCTAATATTAAAACTTTCTTGCCGAGAATTTCTCTGCCTTTTAAGGAAAATTTTTGTTTATTTTTCTCCAAACAAAGTCTCCCTATTTATCCCAACCCTATTCAAAATTAAAAGAATTGCAAACCCTATTATGCTTCCTGGAACACTGCTTAAAGCCCACCAAAATCCGAATATTGAGAACGCCAGTATTGGTCCTTCATTTACAATTAACTCTAATAGGGTTGCTGAATAGCCTTGAGGCCCCATCCAAGGAGCTATCAAAAAGAGGGCTAAAGGTGCGCCTATGAATATTGTCCCTATGGGTTCTGTTAGGGCAGAAATTATGGCTGTTTTCTCGCTCCTTTTCAAATGTTTAAGCATCCAATATGTTATGCCAACAACTATGCCGCCTGGAATGCCGCCTGGAAAAGCATAGATTGTTCCCACACCCAACATGTTTCTTATAACACCAATTATAACTGCTGCCAATGCTGCCCAAAGTGGACCTACTAGCACTCCTAATACAGCGTTTATCATGTGTTGCGCTGGATTAGCCTTCGTTCCAAAGGCATAAAACCATGTGAATGGCGAAATTGCTGTCCCCAAAGCTGAGAAAACTATTACAAGAGCTAATTTTTTAATGTGCGCTTGATTCACCTTTTAGTCTCCTCTGCAATTTTCACAACAAGCTCAGCAAGTCCATAAGCGCTTTCACCAAAAACCACAATCATAGGTTCTTTGCCAATGTCGCCTCTATGGTAAATAACGTCTGGAGCTTTTCCAATTTTCTTTATAGCTTCCTTTACACCCCATGGTACGGTCATTCCCTCAACATTTTTGATTTCCTCTGGTTCTTTTGTGCGGTCATAGAAAGAGATCGTCATTTTATGCTTTTTAAAAGCCTTTAGAATTTCATCTGAAAATTTCAGGTTTACTGCCGCTCTTTTTTGCTCATTATGCCTAACAATTTCAAGCAAGTATTTGGCTAAATGACGAGAGCATCCAAACTTTGGATTTCCAACGGCTTTAACGCCTTCAACTGTTTTTACAATTCTGCCTTCTATGGCGGCAACATCCTCAGTGCTTTCTGGATAGGGAATAGCCATTGCGATGTTTATGCCGACTTCTGGGACAAGCCTTGCAACTTCAAAGTTAGCTTCCAGCAAAGCCCTAGCCTTTTCCAGATTCTGCAAGACATAATATCTTGAGGCTTCGCGGTAAAGGTGAGCCATAGGATTTACTGGGCCATAACCTTTCCCAACTTTTAAGCCAAACTTTATACTTAAAGTTACAAATTTTTTGGCGTTTTCGACGGCGGTTGGAATATCCATTTTTTTGGCGAGTTCAGCTGCTATTGCTGCGGAAAAGCTGCAACCAGTTCCGTGGGTGGTTTTTGCATCAACTTTTGGAGAGGTAAACTTTCTAATTTTTCCGTCATAGTAGAGAATGTCTGTGGCTTCTGTTCCTTCCAAGTGTCCGCCCTTAATTACAACAGCCTTGGGTCCCATTTCACAAATTTTCTTAGCTGCAGTTTCCGCTTTCCTTAAATCCTTAATTTCCATGTTTGAAAGTTTTTCAGCCTCAAACTTGTTGGGAGTTAAAACTGTGGCTAAAGGCAGCAAATGATTCTTTAAGGCGTTTATGGCTTCTGGCTTTAGCAGTGGCGCTCCAGACTTTGCCACCATAACTGGGTCAACAACTAATGGAAAATTGTATTTTGAAACTTCAGAAGCTACAGCTTCTATTATTTTCTCGGTGTGCAGCATTCCAGTTTTTCCAGCATCTATGCCAAAGTCTTCAGCCACAGCCCTAATCTGTTCTCTGATAATTTCGGTTTCCAAGTCTTCAACAGCCTTAACTGAATAAGTGTTTTGGGCAGTGACGGATGTTATTGCTGTTGTGCCGTGAACGCCTAGGACTGCAAAAGTTTTGAGGTCTGCTTGGATTCCGGCTCCTCCTCCAGAGTCGCTTCCAGCAATTGTTATTGCCACTGGAATTTTGCCCTTAACCTTCTCTATTTGAAACATTTTCAAGTCACCTTCTCTAAAACATAAAGCGTAATGGCTGAAATTAGGAAGGATGGTATACTTGAACCCCACATGGTATAATTGTAGAATGCGAAGTATATGATTACTCCTATTAGCCAAGAAATTATGGGTTTAACCCTTAAACCCTTAACATTAGAATAAAATTCTTCTAAATTGTATTCTTTTTTTCTAATTAGGTAAAAGTCCACTGCAAGAACACCTAACAAAGGCACAAAAACGGCTCCTATATAAAGTAGGAAGCCTTCGTAGGCTGATTGCCATTCAGTAGGCATTAAGGCTGCCAATAAAATGCTGACAAGTGTTATTGCCGTGACAAGTTTTAGCTGTTTAGTTTTAGGTGAAATGTTTTGCATGGAGACAGCCCCAGAATATATGTCTGCAAAACAATTGTCAGTTTCATCCACTAAAAGCAAAGTTAAAGCTAAACCTCCAAAGGTTATGGAGGCTATAGAATAGATTATGCTTTCTCCTGGATAAGCCAAAACCAGCAAGGCACCCAAAGCATAAAACCAAGAATTTGCGAAGGTGTAACCAGAAAGAGTGCCCCAAAAAGCGTCTTTTTCACTTTTTGAAAACCTATTATAATCGGATATTAAAGGCCACCATGATATTGGCATTGCTATAACAAGGTCCAAGGCTAACGCTATTGGTAGTGTGCCATCTCCTTGAACTGCTAAAAGTTGGGGGAATTTTGAAAGAACTATGTATGTGATGTATATTGCGGTTCCGTAAGTAAACCATATGGCAAATTTTTCTAACCAATGCCTTACAACTACTAATGGTCCTCCAATGCATAAGAGCATGCACCAAACTGCAAAAACCATAATCCAAAAGTATAAGGTGTATGGACCTAAAAATGAGCCTGTAATGCTTATGGCGGAGTTTGCCATTATTATTATTTCAAAGGATGCCCACCCAATAAGCTGAATCACGTTAAGTATTGTTGGTGCAAAAGAGCCTTTTAATCCCAAAACCGCCCTCAAACTCACCATTGTTGGTATACCATATTTGCTTCCCAAACCGCCAGCTAAAGCCAGCATCAACGAACCCAAAACAGAACCCAAAACAGCCACAACGATCGCTTCAACCAGAGACAAGGCTGGAACAAGTAAACCGCCAGCTTGAAGCACAAGCAAGCCAACAGCCAAACTAGACCATAAAATGAAATAATCAAATAACCCTAAAATCCTCTTTTCCGATGGGACCGGGTCTGCTCCCCATTCTGGAGGCAACTTGAGACCGATTTTTCTTTTTCTTTCTTTCACGGTTTTCCCTCCGCCGGTATTATCCGGATCAGGTTCCAGGGGTCGACGGCTTTCAGCCGTCCTCTCAGCCGGGTCACAACCCAGCTCCCCCAAACCCTTGAGTGGGGTAATTGTTATTTAGTTGTATATTTATCTTTCCTAAAGTTAATGCCTATTGAGATGTTGGAACATGAAGCCTTTGCCTAAAGAATTTAACCCCATAGAAATTGAGAGGAAATGGCAAGAAAAGTGGGAGGAGATGGGTGTTTACCGTTTCGACTGGGAAGACTATAAGCGCCCAGTTTTCAGCATTGACACTCCTCCGCCTTATCCTTCCGGCGAATTTCACATGGGTTTAGTCTTAAATTGGACATACTTTGACATAGTAGCCCGCTACAAGCGCATGAGAGGCTACAACGTTTATTTCCCCCAAGGATGGGACTGCCACGGCTTACCAACAGAAGTGGAGGTTGAAAAGAAACACAAAATCAAGAAAACAGATCTCCCACCAGATGAGTTTAGAAAGCTCTGCGAAGAACATGTGGAAAAGTATATTGGGCTCATGAAGGAGGCTATCACTAGGCTTGGATGCTCCATAGACTGGACAACTGAATATAAAACTATGGATCCGGACTATTGGAGGCGCACCCAACTTTCTTTCATTCTGTTATATAAGAAGGGCTTCATTTATCGTGGGAAACATCCAGTGAACTGGTGTCCAAGGTGTGAAACAGCCATAGCAGATGCTGAAGTGGAATATGGAACAAGAACTGCCAACTTACATTATATTAGGTTTAAGCTGGACGATGGTGGTTTCCTAACAATAGCCACTACAAGACCAGAACTGATTCCAGCCTGCGTAACAGTTGCTGTAAACCCCCACGACGAACGTTACAAACAATCTGTTGGAAAAAGAATTCATGTGCCAACAACCAACAGAACCGTTGAAATAATAACAGATGAGCTTGTTGAACCCGAATTCGGAACAGGCGTGGTTATGATATGCACTTACGGAGATAAGGCAGACGTAAAAAGCGTTGTAAAACATAACCTGCCAGTCATAATGTGCATAGACGAGAAAGGACGAATGACAAGGAACGCTGGAAAATATGCCGGATTAACCATTGAAGAGGCAAAGAAAGCCATAATAGAAGACTTAAAAAAAGATGGTCTCTTAGAAAAGACGGAAACGATTACGCAGGAAGTTGGCGTTTGCTGGAGATGCCACACTCCAATAGAGATTCTTGAAAGAGAACAGTGGTTCATGAAAACCCGCATTCTCACGGATAAACTCGAAAAGAACGCCTTGGAAATTAAGTGGTATCCAGATTACATGAAATATCGCCTAATAAACTGGGCAAAATCCCTCGACTGGGACTGGGTAATATCCCGCCAAAGGGTCTTTGCAACACCCATACCAATATGGTACTGCCAAAACTGCTGCGAAACAATTCTAGCTGAACCAGAATGGCTACCAATAGACCCAAAAATAGAAAATCCAAAAATTAAAAAATGTCCAAAATGCGGCTCAAACAAGTTTAATCCTGAAAGGGATGTTTTGGATACGTGGTTTGACTCCTCAATAACATGCGCAGTTCATGCTGGCTGGCCAGACAAAAAGGACTGGCGGAGGCTTTTCCCAGCGGATATGCACCCATCAGGCGTTGATATTATCCGCACATGGGCCTACTATTTGATGGTTAGACATCTCGCTTTATTCGATGAGAAACCATACAAAAGTTGCCTAATCAACGGCATGGTTTTGGGAACAGATGGACGGATGATGCATAAGTCCTTAGGCAATTATGTGCCTTCTTTAGAAGTTTTTTCAAAATACGGCTCAGACGCCACAAGACAATGGGCAGCCGGCGGAGGAGCAACTGGTTCTGATATTCCGTTCCGCTGGTCAGACGTGGATTATGGTAGAAGATTCTTGACTAAATTGTGGAATGCCGCACGATTCACTAGCACCCAATTAAGAGATTATAAGGCAGAAGAGAAGGGTGAATTGCAGCTTTTAGACAGATGGATTCTGAGCAAACTTGAGAAGGTCACGCAAAAAGTTACGGAAGCCTTAGAAAACTGCCAATTCAACATAGCCCTTGAAGAAATTCGCAACTTTACATGGCACATTTTCTGCGACGAATACATTGAAGCTGTGAAGGATAGACTTTACAAACCAGAAGTTTACGGAGAACAGAAAAGAAAGGCTGTGCAGTTCACACTTTACCACGTTTTATACCGCATAATTCAGCTGCTAGCGCCTATAACGCCTCACATAACAGAGGAAATTTACCAAGCAATTTACGCAGAAAACATTGGACAAAAAAGCCTACAACTGACTCTTTGGCCAGAGGCAAAAATGGAAAATTTGGATGAAGAAGCCGAGAGGAAGGGAGACTTAGTAATGGCTTTGATAACGGATATTAGGCGAGAAAAGGCTGAGAAGAGAAAGCCTCTAAACTCGCCAATTAAAAGGGTTAAAATATATGCTGGAAAAAGCGAATTTGCAAAAATAATCAGCGAAAACAAAGAGGACATTGCTGGCACATGCAAAATCTCACAAATTGAAATCTTATCCGAAAAGGGTAAGGGAAGACAAATCGTAGAATTTCCAGAAATAACTTTCCTAAGCGAATACTAACGTTTATGGTTTCATTCCAGTTCCCACATCAACCCAAAGTTTTTCACCTATCTTTCTATAACCAATTTTCTCATATACTCTAATGGCTGGATAATTATCTGACCTCACAAACAGGGCAGCTGACTCCAAATTTTTCAACGCTTCTTCCGTTACTGCTGAGGTGGCTAAGGTTGCATATCCCTTATTTCTGTGGTTTGGATGCGTATAAACTCCGCCTATCATCCACACTTCTGGAAGCTGTAGAAAAGAGCTCGCATACGAGACTAATTCATTTTTTATGAAAACTCCATAAGTGGGCATTTTACGTATCAGTTCTAAGCTGTTCTGCAATGTGCCAGCTCTGCGGTCTTGACGGCTCGAAAGGAGTGTGAAGAGTTTATGGGCATCATTTTCAGAGTGGAGCCTGCGCACAAAATCTGACTTGAAAAAATTTGCCTCCTCCCTTTTTACAAGCATCCAATTTTCAATGTAATGTTTTGCATCTTTAAATTTGCCTTTAATTGCTGGAAGGGTTTCTGGCGGCGCATGGATTATAAAGAGGTTTTTTGGAGCGTATTCCAATAGTTGCGTTGCAAAGTTATTTTCGCATTCCAAAATAACGCTTGGAAACTGCAGCGCTGTGTAGATGAGGATGTATCCCTTCAGATTTCCGTTTTCGTAGGCTGCATGCATGATTGTGTGGTTTGGGTCGTGTTGAAGGTCATATAGGGCAAAGACATGCTTGATAACGTTCGCCTTTAGAAAATCAATAATTCCTTTTTTATTACTTTCATCAACCTTTTCAATTTTGAGCATCGATTTCCTCATCTTTTCAGTTACACGCTTACCATTTCTTAATTTCTTCAACCAATTTATCAATTTCATCTTCAGTATTATAAAAGTGGGGTGAAACCCTTATTCCATGAGCCCTAGCGGAAACAACAATTCCTTTTTGGCGCAGTTTCGCCACTAACTCTTGCGGCTTTTGTATTTTGAATAAAACTATGCCTGAACGATATTGTTTTTCTTCTGGAGTGAAAAGTTTTAACCCTAAATTTTTAATACTCGCTATGAGATAGTCTGTCAGTTTCAGTATTCTCCCCTCAATGTTTTCTATGCCAAAGTTCAAAATCATTTTCAACGCTTCTGCTGCCCCCACAAAACTTATGAAACTTGGTGAACCAACTTCAAAGCGGCTTGCCGTTTCCGAAAGCCTCAAACTCCAAATGTCCCAAAAATCTATTGTTTCAAAAACTTCTGGCTTTACACTTGCCCAACCAACAAAAGGCGGTTCAAACTTTTCAATAAGCTCTCCTTTCACGTATAAGTAACCCGCCCCTGGTGGGCTTAGGAGCCATTTGTAGCATGCTGTTGCCAGAAAATCCACGTCATCTCTTTTAACGTCTATTGGTATGGCTCCTGCAGATTGTATGGCGTCAACAATTAGATAGGCTCCATGTTTGTGGGCTATTTCACTTATGGCTCGCAAATTATTTCGAAAACCATTAACGTATTCAACGTGGCTTACTGCAACAGCCACAGTTTTGTCGTCAACAGCCTTCTCCACATCATCAAGCAAAATTTTGCCATTAACATTTTTAACGTAATGAACTTTCACGCCTAAGCTTCTGCGAAGCCAAGGATAAACCACAGAGGGATATTCCAAATCGGTTGTGACAATTTTTGACCCTGGCGGATAGTGAAGCACATTGGCAGCGATATTCATGCCCATGGAAGTGTTTTCGATTAAGGCTATTTCCTCTGGTTTCGCGCCAATCAACTTCGCAAATAACGTTTTTCCACCATTGTTCCATTCAATCGAAGTGTCTCCGAAATTCGAGAAATCTTCAGCATACTTGCAAATAGCATCTGCAACTGGTTTCGGAAGGGGAGATTGCGCGGCATGATTTAAGAAAACCTTATTCCTAGTTACTGGAAACCACCTGCGAACCTTATCAATGCTTTCCATAATGCTTACTTCCTTATTGACGCGAAGGAGAAATCAAATTAAACGGTTCAAGTATTAAAATCTCTGGGTTAACCAAGATGAGTGAAAAAGAAATAATTGTTGTAACAACACCAGAACTGCCGGGATACGAAATAATCAAGGTTTTAGGCACCATTCATGGATTAACAGTACGCACCAGAGGGGTTGGCGGAAAAATAGTTGCTGGAATTGAAGGAATCTTCGGAGGGGAAGTAACCGCCTACACTTCTGAGTGTGAAAAGGCTAGAAAAGAATCCTTAAACAGGCTTGTGGAGAACGCCAAGAAAATTGGGGCAAACGCTGTTATTGGTGTAGATTTTGAAACCAGCGATATACTCCAGGGAACAGCCACAGTCTTCGCCGCATATGGAACAGCAGTAATCGCAAAACCAAAAGAGGAAAAGTAGTGTAACAAGGCTATCTAACAAGCTCTTGGAAAATGTCTATTAGCTATTTGTAGTCTTCGAGAAATATAATTTGATATTCCTTCTTTAAAATGTCCATGTTTTTTATCATTTCTCTTTCAGGTTTTTTAAAGAGGGCTTTACAGTTGTAAATTTTAGATGCTGCCAGAACATAGCAGTCTGTTAAGGCGAGACCGTGGTTCAGTTTGGCTTTGCCAGTTTCTATAGCCAAATTCATGTTTTCGCTTGGAATTATTGTTGTTGGCAATCTGTACAGCCATTCAATAAGCTTTGAAGCTAAAAGTTGAGGATTTTCTAATTTCAACTTACGGTAAAGTTTAGTAGCTACATAATATGTTTCTGCGATGATTGGATGCAGCAGCATGTTTTCTAACTTTCCCATCAATAGTGCAGAGAAAACGGCATGGGCTTGTTCGTGAAATTCGCCTTTAAGGTCTATGTACTCTATGATGACGCTTGTGTCCATCACAATTTTAGTCAATTAATACACCTAAATCTCTGAGAAGTCTTTTTGACTTGTCGCTTGTTTTTTTAGCCTCACGCAGCAACGGTTCTGTAACTTTTGAACTCGCCGAAACGAAAGCTTCCTTGGGCAGTTCCTGCAATGGTTCAAGAATTACCCTTTTCCCCTCAACATGTACTCTGAGAACAGTGCCTGGCACCAAACTGAGTTTTTCTCTCGCGTCTTTTGGAATAACAACTTGTCCCTTCTTAGAGACCATGGTTTTTGACATGATACCACAAATAATTGTAAGAACATAATCTTACTTAAGTCTTACTGCTTCTTATCGAATTAAGGATTTGCGTGTTTCACCTGAAGCATGTCCACTTTTTCTTTAACAAACTTTTTAACTCCTCAATTGTGCCTTCAACTTTCTTTCTGCAGAAGGGTGGTTCTTCCGGCGGATTATAAGGGTCTTTAACGTTGATTTCTTCTAAGCCAACTGTTCCAGCGACAAGTGCATACCAACAGAGTGGCAAAACTTTTGGGTTATACCCACTTCCAGGCATTAAAACGAGCTTTCCATAACAAACCTTATCAGCAGTTTCACGGATTAAACGTGAAATCTCAAAAAAGCCTTTTACTGTCAGGCTTAAATCGCCAAGCATGTCTGCGAAATGCGAATCGCTTCCACCATTGGCAATAATTATTTCGGGCTTGAACTCTTCAGCTAAAGGAACAAAAATCTCCCTTAAAGCATAAAGATATGTGTCATCGCTTGTTCCTGGGGGCAGTGGCACGTTAACATTATAGCCTTCTCCATTGCCTTCTCCGATTTGCCAGACAAATCCTGTTCCAGGATAAATTGTGCGGGGGTCTTGATGTAAAGATATGTAAAGCACGCTTGGGTCTCGATAGTAAATGTCGCTTGTGCCATTTCCAAAATGGACATCATAATCCAAAACAAGAAAACGTTTAACACCATACTTAATTCGCAAAAACTCAATCAAAACAGCTATATCATTAAATAAGCAGAACCCGCCGCCATAGTTTCTCCCTGCATGATGATAACCCCCACCAACAGAAACTGCCCGCCTCACTTTTCCATCAAAAACCGCTTTACCACACTCTAGGGCGCCGCCAACAATCAACAATGCAGCCTCAAGAATTCCTTGAGAAACAGGAGTCTCAATATCATAGGATTTTCCCTCCTTCGCTAAACGGAAAATCAAATCAACATAACTTTCATCATGAACCCTTACCAAGTCCTCCTTCAAGGCTGGCTGTGGCTCCACAAGCATAATTTTGGAAAGGCTAAAAAGTCCTTGACTTTCAAAAAATCTCATGACATTTACAAATCTGTCTCCCCTAAAGGGGTGTCCTTCCCCTAAGTCATACTGCTTAAACTTTTCATGGAAAGTCATAATCACCCTTTCAGACATAAGCGATTTCCCCAAAAACGAAAATAGCATGTATTTATTATAAGAGTTTGCAAAAGAAAAAGGGGAAAATTTATGTCTTCTCAGCTTTCAGCCTTTTCAACGGGCGGCGATTCTTCTGTTATTTGTGGTTTTTCCTGAATTTGCTCCTGCGAAGTCTGAGGAGGAGAATCTGCCTCCTTAATTTCCACAGCCTCTACTTCAATTTTAGCCTCTTCCACTTGTGGTTTAATTTCTTGCTGAGGAGCCACATCAGCCGTTGGAATTTGCACGTTACCTGAAAGCTGGTTTAAGGCTTCCTTCATGGCATCTAACTCTTTCCTTGCAGTTTCAAGACCAACGGATAAGAGGTTAATCTCTCGCTGATACACTTCCTCTTCCACCTCGCCTGTTACATGTTGAATTTCGTAGTTTGCAACTAAAACCTCTAAAGTTTTAATTTGGCTCTCAAGTTCCACAATTTTTGAATTCATTTTCTCCAGCAATTCCTTCCGCTGTCTCTCGATTTCAGCAATAGCCTCAGCTATTTCCTTGTCAAACATCTCATGCGTTGACTGCGAAATTTTGCCATTTTCTAACAAATTGTCCAAAGCTTGCTTCTTTTTCTTCGCCATCTCATATTCTTCGTTTAATCTCCTAAAAGAGTGCTTCCACGAAATCAATTTTAACACCGCCGATTTTTATGCCTTTAAAGAAGAAATAACATTTTTTAATATGTAGATATATCGTAGGCTGATAAAAGCATAGGTTTTCAGCCTTTAAATGAGAAATTATCTTTAAAAATTGGAAATTCTGCCAGTTTCTTATATAACTAAAGGTTGAAACATTTAATTCAGTGCAAAATCATAAAAGAGAAAATACTCCTTAAATTTTATAGGATTGAGAAGTTTATACTTGTCTTAATCTGTTTCAACTTCTAATTCAGAATTAGAATAAAATTTAAATATTTATATCCAAACCTAAAATCTTAAAACGTGAACAAACATGACGGCTTTGACAATTATCGTTGGCGGTGAAAGATTGGAGGGAAAAATATTAAAGAAAATGCATGAACGCATAATCAAAAACTTCATGGACATAATAATATTAGCAGAACTAAGAAACGGACCCCTAAGCGGCTACGACGTAATCTCCTTCATCCACAACAAATTCCACCTCCTCGTAAGCTCAGGAACCGTCTACTCCCTCCTATACTCACTGGAAAGAAACGGCCTAATCGAAGGAACATGGAACGAAAGAAAAAGAGTCTACCAACTCACAGAAAAAGGCAGAAAAACAATAGAAACAATCCTAAGCGCCAACGACAAAATAAAAAACTTCATAACAAGCCTCCTAAAAGTCCAATCCACCCCATAAAACTTTTTAACAAAAGCAAAAACAATCGAAACCCTAAAAAACACCTTCCCAAATCTTCTAAGAACGAAAACAACCACAGGGCCCGTAGCTCAGTAAGGATAGAGCACCGGGCTTTTAAACAAAGCCCAAAAGAAGAAACCCGGGGGTCCCGGGTTCAATTCCCGGCGGGCCCGCCACAGCCTTTAGCATCTTTAAATAAAATTTGAGGCTATTATTCTTCGAAAACGCATCGTTTATAGCAATATTTGTGATTACGGAATATTTGTTAAAGAATTCCACATTTAATAAATGCTTGATAACAATGAAGGCTAAATTGAGAAGGTTTATCTTAGCACTTGCTCTTATAATTTTGTTTTTGAATTTTATACGAACAGATGCAAAAATTGTTTTTTCAGAAACTACGCCTAGAAAAATTGATCTTTTTACGCAAAAGGTACCATTTGATGGAAAAGGAATAAACCAGTCAAGTGATGCTTTTCAACCACAAGAGCTAGTTATTCTATATGCATGGGTAACATACAATGAAGCTCCTGTTGCAAACAAGCTTGTAGCTTTTCAAGTAAATAATCCCGCCAACGCTATTCAGAACATGACGATTATTGGCATTAGCTCCACAGATCAAAATGGAGTAGCAACTTTTTCGTTTAGAATTCCTTGGCCTGACGAAAATGCTGAAGAGATAATCTTTGGAGAATGGTTTGCAATAGCAACAGTGGACATAGCGGAGAAAGTTGTGGTAGACACTTTAACTTTTCAAGTAGGCTGGATACTTCAAATAACTAACATAACAACTTTGAACCCGAACTGGGAACCCCAAAATAAATTTTCAAGGGGAGAAGGAATAATTTTTGATTTAACAATTAAGAATATTGCGTTAACTCCTAAATCAGCTACATTGGTGATTTCTGCTTATGATTCAGCAAGTTACCCCATCATGTTCATAGAATTGGACTATGTGGAAATAAAACTTGGAGAAAACCGATTGAATATTTCCTCAAAAGTTCCTTATACGGCGTTTCTGGGGAATGCGACGGTATCAGCCATCATTTATACTGCTTCTCCATCCTTAGGAGGAATACCATATAGCCCGCCAATTCTAACAATGTTTGAAATAGTTCCATTACCTATAAAACGTTATTACTTGACTGTGCGAACTGAGCCTGTTGGCATTAACACTATTTCTGGTGAAGGATGGTACGATGAAGGTGTAAATGTGACTTTGGTTGCACCTGAGTATTTTTTTGTATCCATGGATGCTCGTTACAGATTCTTTTACTGGGATGTGGATGGGACACCGATTTTAGGAGTTTCAATAACGGTCATAATGGACGCAAATCACACTGTTACAGCCCACTATGTCCTTCAATACCAACTAACTGTTAGAACAAATGGACTTGACACCGAATATGCAAAAATCTATAATGGTTCAACTTTATTGGGAACAGCCTCGCTTGCGAATCCCTATAGTGGATGGTTTGACGAGGACGATTTAATTCTGCTTGATATTGAAAGCCCCATAATCAATGTTTCAAGGAGATTCGTGTTTGCCTACTGGTCAGGCAGCATTTCCGGTTCGAATCGTCCAAATCTTATCATAATGAATACAGCTAAGGACATAACTGCCAACTATAAAATACAATATCTTTTGACCGTAAAAACTGACCCGGCAGATTTAAGCCCGCAACCATTAAGGAATCCCGAAGGCGAAGCTGGTCCGGCAGCCAGCTGGTGGTACGATTCATCTACCAATGTTACCATTTCAGCTCAAACGATAAATGGTTACTCCTTTAATCAATGGGAAGTGGATGGCCACGTAATTGACGGCGGCAATTCTATCATAGTTCATATGGATGCGCCACATACCGTAATAGCTTATTACACAAGAGGCGTAGCAGTTTGGTTTGTTCCTGATTGGTTCTGGTGGCTTTTGCTACTTTTGATTCTAATAATTCTGTTGTTGCTTATCTGGCTTTATCTTAGGAGAAGAAGGAAGAAGAGTGAGGAGGCTTTTCGTTCCGGTTGGACTGCTTGGTATTATTGTTATGATTTGCGCAAAAATCGTAGAATGTGACTGAAACCTTCTCCTTTCTCCCCTTTTTCGGGTTAGAGTTTTATTAGGTGGATTTTTTATAAAACCCTTGCTGTTCATGTTGGCATATATCTTCAACTAAAATATGCTTGTTAATGTGCTTATTTCGGTGCTGGAAACTTTCTTTTTAGCCTTTAAAGGGGAATTAATAGGTGAGAAGGCTTAGAAATGTTTGAGGAGATGGCTTCAGACGCTGTTAAAATGTTAATATTCCTCTTTTGGACAACAATAGCTTTCGCCATAATCTGGGGAGCCCTCTGGCTTAAATCCCACAAAAGGGTTTAGGTGAAGTTAAGCTACGAAAAGGATAAATCGCCTTTCTTATTTTAGAAATTTTGTGCGGGCGGTAGCTCAGCTTGGTAGAGCTTCCGAGCTTGCTGGAGATGCCAGCTGGCGGAGATGCTGTAGACATCCACCTGTGGTGGGCGTCCATTTCAGCCTACCAAGCGTACAATGGTTTGCGGAAACCGGAGTGTCGCAGGTTCAAATCCTGCCCGCCCGACCAATTTTCACTTAACAAGTTTCATGGGTTTTCCACAGCAAACCAGTGTGCCTTTTCCAGCTTCTAGAACTTTTACTTTGTTACCGCATATTTCGCAAAGATAAACTTCTCCAACTTTGGTCATTTATGTTCACCTCCTATTTAGCATAGACAGTTTTGGCAATTAATTTTGTAAGGTTTTGGCGAGTTTCCCATTTTTGATTAGGTTTTTAATTTTTTCTATGTCTTCGCTTAATACTCTGTCTTCTTTGAGGGTTGGCACGGTTTTTCGTATCGTTGTGTAGGCTTTTTTGGTTCCTTTTCCGAGTTTTTCTGGACCGCGGTATTCTATTGCTTGGGTTGCGCATAGGAGCTCTGTGGCTATTATATATTCTGTGTTTTCCAGTATTTGCATGGCTTTTTGGGCTGCTGTTGCTCCCATGCTTACGAAGTCTTCGAAGTTGGCTGATGTTGGAATTGAGTCTACGCAGGCTGGGTGGGCTAAAACTTTGTTTTCTGAGGCGAGGGCTGCGGCTGTGTATTGGAGGGTCATTAAGCCGCTGTTTAATCCTGTTTTTGTTTTTGGTGGGATTAGGAAGGGTGGTAAGCCGTTGTTTAGTTTTTCGTCGAGGAGTCTGGCTGTTCTTCTTTCTGAGAGGTTGCCGACAATTGTTAGGGCTATTCCAAGGATGTCCATGGCAAGAGATATTGGCTGTCCATGGAAGTTTCCTCCTGAAAGGCAGAGTTCTTCTTCTGGGAATATGAGTGGGTTGTCTGTGGCTGAGTTGATTTCAACTTCGACAACTTTTCTTGTGTAGGCTATGGCGTCTCTTGCGGCGCCCAAAATTTGTGGTGTGCATCTTAGGCTGTAGGGGTCGTGGGGACGGTTTAGTTTCTTAAAGGCTTCTTTTCCTGTTTGGATGAGTTGGCTTCCAGAAGTCATTTCCCTTATGTTTTTTGCTGTTATGGCTTGTCCAATGTGGGGTCTTGCTTGATGGATTTTTTCGTGAAAAGCATCTGAAACTCCGAGTAGTGCTTCAAGGCTTAAGGCGGCTGCAATTTCCGCCGTTTTTATTAGGTTTTCAGCATCATAAACTGTTAGTGTAGCTATGGCTGTTATTAGTTGTGTGCCATTGTTGAGGGCTATGCCTTCCTTGAATTCTAATTGGACAGGTTTTATGTTAGCTTTTTCCATGGCTTCTTTTCCGCTCATTTCTTTGCCTTGATATTCTGCTTTTCCTTCGCCTATAAGCACTAAGCTCATGTGGGATAAGGGGGCTAGGTCTCCGCTTGCCCCCACGGAACCTTTGGCTGGAATTATTGGGTGCACCTGTTTGTTTAGCATTTCAGCGATTGTTTCGAGGGTTTCTAAGCGTATGCCAGAATATCCCTTGGCAAGGGTATTTGCCCGTAAAAGCATTAGGGCTCGGACAATTTCTGTTTTTAAATTTTTTCCAACGCCTGTTGAGTGGCTTCTTATGAGGTTTGTTTGTAGTTTTCTGGTTTCTTCTGGGGGGATGGTTTTGTTGCTTAAGGCACCAAAGCCTGTGTTAACGCCGTAAATTGTTTGCTTTTCTTTGACGAGTTTTTCCAGAACCTCTCGGCTTCTTTTAACTTTTTCTTTCACTTTTTCTGGTATTACAACTTTTGCGTTTTCTCTTGCGACCTTTAAAATGTCTTCGATGGTTAATGTTTCTCCGTCGATGGGCACTTCGTGCATGGTGTTTTCCTCCCTATGCAATAGGAAACTTTCTGTTTTAATTCTTTGGTTGCATTTTTCTTTTTTAGAATTTGAAGTTTTCTGTGAAAGCCTTTGTAAAAAGCGATTTATTTTGAAAAAGGCTTGAAAATTTGGAACATGGTTAGGTTGCCTTATTTTTTGAATAGTTTTTCATAAAACTTTTATATTTGGTGGTTTTGGATATGAGTATTAAGGTAAATAATCTGGTGCTGTCATGGAGCCTAGTAAGAAGCCTTTGAATGTGCTTGTTAAGCAGTTAAATGCCAATATTGCTGTTGTGTTGAAGAATGGGTGTGAGTATAAGGGGAAGATGATTAAGTGTGATGGGCATATGAATATTCTTTTGGAAGGGGCAACGGAATGCAGGGAAGACCAGTTAGTGACAAATTATGGGAATGTTTTGCTGCGGGGAAACAATATCCTTTACATTGTGCTTGATGTGCACTAAACGCTTAAACGCTTATGCTTCTGCTTTCTCCAGTAACATATTCTAGGGCTTCTTTTAGTTTTGCTTTTATCATGTGTTTGCGTTTGAAGTATTCAACAATGTTTTTGACATCTCTTGTTAGGAGTTGTTGGGCGTTGGGGTGTTCCTTTTTAACGTGTTGGGGCCAGTCTATGATTAAAATGTGCATGTTAGGTTTTAGGATTACGTTGTATTCGCTTAAATCTGCGTGGATTACGCCAGCTTTTAGATAGGCTTTTCTAACATTGCTTAGTATTTCCTTTAGAACTTTTTCTGGATTTGGAATTTCCTTGTATTCTGCGAGTTCTGCTCCTTCAATCATTCCCATGACTAGGACGTGGCGGTTTTGGCTTATGGGTTTTGGAACTGCAACTCCGTGGGGAAAGAGAAGTTTTAGGGCTTCAAACTCTTTTTCTGCGGCGAGTCTTGACTGGAAAAGCCAGTTGGCGTGCTCGGTTGTGTAGCCCCTTTTTCTTATTGTTTGGCGGAAACTTATTCTGCCAAGCCTATGGAATTTTACGGCTATTCTTTCGCCTTTCGGATTTAGGGCGTCATAAACGTCTGCTTCTTTGCCAACTCCTAAGGGTTTTCCGAAGGCTTCGATTATTCCAGCCTTTACGAGGGCGTTTATTGCCAAGCAATCGTAGCCAGCATAATTTAGCGTATAGCCCACATAGGCGCCTTTCATTCTGTATATGAGTTTTAGTTTGTTTAGGCGGTTGAGTCGAAATTCTGTTTCTTCTGGGCTGAATTTTGCGAATTTTGCGATTACTTCGTTTGGAACGAATTCGTGTTTGCTTTTGGCTGCTTCTATGACTTGCAGTATTCTAATGTCTTCATTTTCTAGGGTGCGGAACACTTGAACGGCAACTTCAGCAGATGACATAACTAAAGAAAATATGTTGCCTAATTATTTAAAGGCAAACCGAGAAGGAGCATAAGACGTAATCTATTTATAAGGATATGCAGCGTTACCCGGAATTTTTTGGAAGGAAAAAGAGAAAATTTGATAATACTAAGAAAGTGAAGAGAAAGAAGCGTTAATTTTCTCCATACTTTTGGTTGGAAAATCAGCCAATAGTGACCCTCCCCTCTAGATTTTCGGTTTAGCCTACTTTATTTCTATTGTTTCGGTTTTTTCGAGGCACTCTTTTATGGCTTCTTTCAGATTCATTTTTCTTTCCAAGGCTTCCACAATTTCCAATTTGGCTTTTGTTGCTGGATGTTTTGTTAAAAATATTGAGCAGCAGTCTTTGTATGGCGTGATGGAAATTTCGAAGGTTCCAATTTGTTTGGCTAAATTAACTGTTTCATTTTTCTCGTAAGTTAGTAATGGTCTAAAGATGGGAAGGGTTGTGGCTCTGCTTATCACAGCCATATTCTCCAATGTTTGAGAGGAAACCTGTGCCAAATTTTCACCGCTTCCTAAGGCTTTTATGTCATGTTTTTTGGCTATTTCCTCAGCAACCTTAACCATAAACCTTCTGAAAAGGATAAGCCTATACTTGGCTGGCGCTTCCACAGCTTCGGCTTCAAAAGGATAAAATGGAACGAAAAATGCCGTTGGATTCGGGTTGTATTGGGCTAAAACTTTTCCCAGCTTCAAAATTTTTTCGCATCTTTTTTCGTCAAAATTTTGGAAGGCATGGAAATGCAAAAAATCCACTTGGCATCCCCTTTTCATCAGAAGCCAAGCAGCCACAGGCGAATCTATTCCCCCAGACAATAAGTGCAAAACTTTTCCCGAGACACCAACTGGTAAACCATACAACCCCCTAATTTTTCTGTCAAAAACATAGGCTTTCCCTTCTGCAAGCTCAACAAAAATTTCCTTCTGCGGCTCTTTCAAAGCGATTTCGGCATCAAAATTTTTAACAAGGTAAGCTCCCAACTCGCGGTTCACATCCATGGAAGTGAAGGGCAAAGTTTTATCCGCCCTCTTCGTTGAAACTTTCAATTTTGTGCCCGCTTCAATTTTGAAGTTTTCGTTTATTATTTGCTTTATATGGTCTAATTGGGCTTCTGTTTCAAAACAAAAGGCAAACCATGAGATTCCAAAAACTTTCTTAAGGGCTTCCTCAACTTTTCCCACATCAGATTTTTCAGAAAGCTCTAAGAGGATTCTCCCATGAATTTTCCTAATCTTTCCAAAATCCAACCCATCAAGGGCTTTAACTATGTTTTCAACCAATTTCCTTTCGAAACTTGGCCTGTTTAATCCCTTAAGCCCAAGCTCTCCATAATGAATTAAAACGTAATCAAACAACATCCAAACACAATTGAAGATAATCTAAGGAAAGTTTAAAAACTTTCATTTTATTTGGCGATTAAATTTCTAAGCGTAGAAGGGGGAAGTCATCCTTGTCAATTTTTACCTTGAAATTTTGCTTCAAATAAAGCTCCAATGGACCAGAAGGATTTTCAGCAGAGCCTTTCCTCGCAAAAGTTTCCAAAGCCTTAAATCCGCCCTTTTTAAGCTCAACTATTAAATCTTTAAGCATTTCTTTTCCTAAACCTTTTCCACGATATTCTTTATTCGTTACGTAAAGGCACGCAAGAATTACAGCGTCGTCGCTTGGCGGTCCTGAAGCGTACTCTTTGACTCTTGGAAAATATTTTGGTGGGGCATATTGCACAAAACCTATTGGAACATCGTTATAATAAGCAATTTTTATGCAACTTCCAAAAGCCTCAGCCACTTCACTGAACCATTTTTGTTTTTCTTTTTCCATGCTTGGTTTTAGCATTTCTTCGCCAAAGGCGCCCGTTTTTTGCCAGTAAAGGCAATATCTGCATGGACTGGGGATTTCTTGAAAATTCTTTTCGTTCACTTTTTCGATTTTAATCAAATTTTTTCTCCTAAAGTCTGTAGCCGCCAAAACTAATAGTTAGGAACATGAAATATATAAATAGTAAAACTGCACCTTCCCTCCAGCTAATTTTTTCGCTCGAAAGAAAATACCATAAGAGAAGATTGGTTATGAGAGAAAACATAACAAGGTCGGAGAAAGCCGTCATATTAACCCTTAAAGTTGAGCCTGCCAATGTTACTCCCAAAATGCATGTTATGTTTATGAAGCAACTTCCAACAATGTTTCCCAAAGCCATGTCTAAATGCCCCTTTCTTGTGGCATCAAGACTCGTTGCCAGTTCAGGTAGGCTTGTGCCGAAAGCCACAATCGTGGCGCCAATAACCACTTTTGGAATACCAATGCTTTCTGCAATGTAGGAGGCTGAATCCACAATAAAATATGAACTGGCAACTACTATGGCTGCGCCTAAAAAAGTTAAGAAAGCGTATTTGCCGAGCTTCTCTTTTTCCCTTCCTAAGCTGGTTTCTTCCTTTATTTTATGTATTTTTGAGAGTTGATAAATATAGAAGACAAAAATTGCGATTAGGATTATTCCTATGAATCTGCTTGCGTAGCCTATGTAAAGCAGTGTTAACGGGATTATTGAAGCTATAAACAAGCCGAAGTAAAGGCTTCCCACATCCTCCTTCGTCATTGTCGGCGTAAGAACCACATAATTTGAGTTTTTTAACGCCACAATTATGAAGCATAAGCCAAGGATTAAGCATACGTTTACAATGTTTGAACCTAAAACGTTGCCGATGGCTACACCTATGGATTCTTGTCCTATGGCAGCGAAAAGGGATACTGAAAGTTCTGGCAGGGATGTGGCGAAAGCAACCAGAATAAAGCCTACCGTTGTTTTTCCAAAACCAGTTATGTCAGCAACTCTAACAGAATTGGTGATTGTCCAGTCGCTGGCCTTATCCAATATTAACAAGGATGCGAGGAGAATCAAAGCGTTAATCAGCATTCCCTCAAACAAGGATAATTCACCTTTGCTATTCCTTTTTGTTCAAGATTAAAAATGTTTTCTCACGGTTTCAAACCGAAAAGGGGGCACTTCTTCATTCCAAATCGCAGAAAAGTGAAGGGAAATTTTAAGAATGATGAGGGTTAATTCTTGTTAAGGCAGGGTGAAACCCTTTGAAGAATTGGGTTATCTTCTTTATCTTGGCTTTGGGTCTTCCCCTTCTTCTTGTTGGTTTGTGGTTGTCCTTTGACTTGACAATTGGCGTAGCCCTTTTAATTTTTGGCATTTCCCTTTTGGCTTTTTCCGCCGAGAAGGCCGTTGAAAACTCTGTCAGCGTAGCTTCAGCCCTGGGAATGTCTCCCCTCATGATAGGGCTAATAATAGTTTCCTTAGGCACGGATTTCCCAGAAATTGCCAACTCAATTTTCTCATCAGCCTTAGGTCACGGCGACATAAACGTTGGAGACTCCTTCGGTTCAGTATTAGCCCAAATGACCTTAATTCTGGGGCTTATCGCCTTATTTGGGGGCACATTCAAAGTTAAAAGAGAAGAGATAACAGTGCTTGGCGCCTGCGAGGTTTTGGCGCTTATAGCCTCTATATCTATGGTGGAGAAGGGTTACATTTCAAGGATTAACTCCATTTTCTTGGTGGTTAGTTGGCCAATTCTTATGTTAATAGTTAGAAATGTTATGAAAAAACCTGAAGTGGTGCAACATTCTGGTCAAGGATTATTCTATCATTTACTTTTTGCAATTCTTGGTTTCATAGGAGTTGCCGTCGGATCCTTTATTGTAATCGAATCAGTAATCACCTTGTCAGCAGTTCTTCTCATCCCAGAATATTTCATCAGCTTCTTTTTAGTTGCCATTGGAACATCCCTCCCAGAACTTGTTGTTGACTTAACTGCCGTTCGAAAGAGGCAATATGAAATTGCCATAGGAGACGCAATCGGAAGCAGCATTGTGGACGCTGGTTTTTCCATTGGAATTGGACCACTATTTTTCCCAATTAAAGTTTCTGGAAAATTTGCGGAAACTACGGGCTTATATGCGCTTTTCGGTTCCATTATAGTTCTATCAATTCTTGCATTAAGGGAGAAGTTAGACAAGAAAACTGGAATACTGTTCATAATTCTTTACCTATTCGCCTACGCAACCCTCTTTACCTAAACAACAGAATTATACGTAAAACAAAAATCATTTAACCCAATATAATCTTGCTTATGAGCTCAAAATTTGAAATAATTCTCCTCGGAACTGGCGGCGGAAGATTTGCAACAATAACACAGAAGAGGCGCACCGCTGGAATCCGCATAATAAGCGAAAACCTAAACCTCCATTTAGACCCTGGACCCGGAGCCCTTGTCCACTCAATCAATGAGGGATTGGACCCGCAGAAAATTAACGCCATTTTTGTTTCGCATTGTCATCCAGACCATTATACGGATGCTGAAGTTCTTATAGAAGCCATGACCCGAGGCATGACCCGAAAACGGGGCATATTAGCCGCTTCTAAAAGTGTCTTAGTTGGAAATGCCCTGTGCGAACCTTCCATTTCAAAGTATCACCAGCAAATGCCAGAACAAAAATTTGAGGCTGTTCCAAACATGAAATTTCAAGTTGACAATGTGAATGTTTCTGTTACGGAGGCTAGGCACACAGACCCAGACACGGTTGGCTTCAGATTTGAAACCGAAGATTTCGGAGATTTCGCCTACACCAGCGACACGGAATATTTTGAAGGGATAGGCAGATTCTATGAGGGCGTAAGGCTTCTCTTACTATGCATTATGCGCCCCGCTGGAAAACCTTGGAAGGGGCACATGACAACAAACGATGCCATAAAAATAGTTAAAGAAGCCCGCCCAGAACAGGCTGTTTTAACCCATTTTGGAATGCAAATGATATTCAAAGGACCAGCAAGCGAAGCGAAACTTATCGAGGAAGAAACTGGTGTTCCAACGGTTGCCGCTTCTGATGGTATGCGAATTAGTTTTGGAGAAACCATAACAATGCAGGCTGGAAGAAAAACTCAGCAGGGCTTAAACAAGTTTTTCTAAAAAGTTTTAACGAAGAACCATATACTCTGTTCTGGAAGGATTGAGTTCAATGCGAATAGTGCTTAGAATAGGCGGTTCAGTTATCGCTTCCCCAATCAACCAAACCCTCATCGGCGAATACGCCGATTTACTGAAAGTTTTAAAAAAGAAAGGGCATGATGTGGCTGTTGTTGTCGGCGGCGGAGCCCTAGCAAGAGATTTCATCCAAGTTGCAAAAAATTTAGGATTAGCCGAAAGGGCTCAAGATGAAATCGCCATTTCCGTTTCGCGAATTTTCGCCCAACTTTTCATTGAAAAACTTGGAAGGTTAAGTTGTGGGAGCGTTCCATTAACCGTTGAGGATGCAGTAAAATGCGTTTGTGACGGGAAAATTGCTGTCATGGGCGGATTAAAACCAGGCATGACCACAGACACTGTTGCCGCCCTAATTGCTGAAAGGCTTAAGGCAGATTTGCTCATCAAAGCCACAGACCAAGAAGGCGTATACGACAAAGACCCTAAAAAGCATGCGGATGCGGTTTTGCTTAAGCATTTACATTTTGAGGACTTGCCAAAATTTTTCGCTGAAAATAGGCATAAAGCTGGAATCCACCAAATCATAGACCCAGAAGCCATAAAAATTTTGAAGCATATGAAGGTCAAGTTTGTTGTTTTGAACGGTTTTAAACCAGACAATGTTTTATTGGCTGTTAATGGCGAAAAGGTTGGAACAATAATCGAATAGGGCTTGCTCCGTTTTTCTGCGTAATATTTAAATATCAGTGTTGATATCGAAGTTGATATCAATGGTGATATGATGTTTCCCTTCAGAAGACATTGGATGAGACACACAGCCCTTGTGCCTAAAGGTTTCCTGAGGCAAAATGTGCTTGAGCTGTTAAGTGAGAAGCCCATGTCGGGTTCGGAGATTATAGATGAAATTGAAAAGCGGACAAACGGAAGGTGGAAGCCAAGTCCTGGTTCAGTCTACCCATTATTAGCGTGGTTGCAGGATAATGGTTATGTTAAGGAGATTGTTGCTGAAGATGGTGGAATGAAGCGTTATACATTAACTGATAAGGGTAAAGCGCTTCTAGAGGAGGGAAGGAAAATAAAGGAAAAACTTCAGAAAGAAGCCAAGTTTCTGCCTCCGCCCTTTTTGGGAGCTTTATGGTTTAGGATACCGCCTGAAAAAACCGTTAAACTTCGAGAATCCATGAATAGGGTTGTTTGTGCATTCTTTGAGCTTGCAGGCAGCTTACAGGAACATTTCTCCGAGCAAGTAATCGAGGAAGTTCAGAAAGTTTTGGATGAAACTGCTGAAAAACTTGAGGAAATAAACAAAAAGTTTGGAGAGTAAACCCATGAGCGATGATGTAATTAAGGCAGAAGGTTTAACAAAAGTTTTTAACAAGAGCCTTGTGGCTGTTGACCATGTGGACTTCAGCGTTAAAGACGGCGAAATCTTCGGCTTCTTAGGTCCAAATGGCGCTGGAAAAACCACAACAATAAACATGCTCATAACCGTCTTAAAGCCAACAGAAGGCACAGCCTCTGTCTTGGGCTATGACATTAATAAGCAAGCAAACGAAGTTAGGAAGGTAATAGGCGTTGTACCCCAAGAGTACACGGCTGATGAGGATTTAACCGGCTATGAGAACATAATTTTATGTGCAGACTTGTATGGTATTCCCCGCGACATAGCCAAGAAACGTGCCTTGGAATTGCTGGAACTCGTGGAACTAACAAATTTCAAAGATAAGCGAGTTGAAACCTACTCTGGTGGAATGCGGCGCAGGCTTGAGCTTGCATGCGGACTTGTTAACAGGCCGAAGGTGCTTTTCTTAGATGAGCCAACTTTAGGTTTGGATGTGCAGACCAGAACCGCAACATGGAACTATATTAGGCGTTTGAAGAAGGAGTACGGCATGACGCTTTTCATGACGACGCATTATTTGGAGGAAGCCGACGCCCTATGCGACCGCATAGCCATAATAGACCATGGAAAAATAATCGTGACTGGAACACCAAGCGAGCTTAAAGAGGGTCTAGGCGGCGACATAATTACCATAGGCATAAAGGAAAATGCAGACGTAAGCGAAATTATCCGCGGCGTTAAAAACGTTAAAGAGGTAAAAAACGAAGATGGCGTCTATCGGATTAAGGCTGAGGCTGGAGAAGTAACAGCTCCACTCATAATTGAGGCTTTGCGGAAGAAAGGCTACACGGTGACAAAACTTTCGCTTACCGAGCCGACGTTGGATGAGGTTTATTTGGAGTATACTGGCAAGGCTATGCGCGATACGGAAGAATCCAAGGAAACCTTTAGGGCGCAGAGGATAACCCTTAGGAGGGCTAGAGGAGGATGAGCGCAAACGAGTATCATCCAAGCCTCATTCGCGGTTTGTGGGCTTTAACAGTTAGAGAGCTCAAAAAATGGTTAAAAGACCCAGTGATGGTTTTGATGCTTGTGCTTCAACCGTTAATATGGATGGGTCTTTTAGGCAAATCGATGAACATAGGAGCAATGTTCACCAGCGGCAACCTAAGCAACATAAGTATTCCCGACATAAAAATACCTGGCAATTATCTTATTCCTCCAGTTAACACGAATGAAACTATTCCCGGCCCATTGATTTCACAGATGCTCCAACAAATGTTCTCTAACATAGGCACAAAGGTTATGGAGAACACTTTCGGTGTTGCAGACTACTTCAGTTACATGGCTGTTGGCATGATTTCAATGATCGTTATGACAACAACTATGTTCAGCGGCATGTCAATCGTTTGGGATAGGCGGTTAGGCTTTCTAGACAAAGTGTTAAGCACTCCAGTGCCACGCGGAGCAATAATATTTTCAAAGGTTCTTAACGCAACCTTGAGGGCAATGTTCCAAGCGACCATAATATTGGCACTTGCATACATTCTAGGACTGCAGTTAAGCTCAACCTTCACGTTGCTTAATCTGCTAGGAATTTACGCTGCAATATTCCTACTCGGCGTAGGGCTTTCATCCATTTTCATAGCGTTCTCCTTAAGATCCACAAGAATGGAGAGACCAATGCAAATCATAAGCCTAATCATGATGCCGTTAATGTTTGCAAGCAACACCTTCTTCCCGATCGACTTGATGCCAGACTGGATGAAGGTAATAGCGCATGTTAACCCGCTCACCTACGAAACAGAAGCTATTAGGCAGTTAACCATACTGCCATTAGATGCTTCAGCCTTGATAAAGGACTTCACATACCTAAGTATATTTGCAACAGTCTTAGCTGCAATCGGCATAGTGCTTTCATGGAGATATCTGACCAAGTAAAATGAGGGTTTTAGAAAATATGGCAAAAATTGTTGAGGCAGTTAACCTCAGAAAAACGTATTTGCTTGGCAAAGTTCCAGTTGAAGCCCTAAGAGGCGTAAACCTTAAAGTGGAGGAGGGCGATTTCCTCGCCGTTTTGGGTCCTTCTGGGAGCGGCAAATCCACGCTTCTTAACATGATTGGCGCCTTAGACAAGCCAACGGAAGGGAAAGTTTTCATAGAAAATGTTGACATTTCAACTTTGAATGATGATCAGCTTGCGGATTTGAGGCGTAAAATAGGCTTTGTTTTCCAATTTTTCAATTTAATTCCGAGGCTTACTGCAAGAGAAAATGTTGAACTTTCCATGGCTATTGTGGGATTTGGCAAATCTGAAAGGAGAAAAAGGGCTGAGGAACTTCTCGAAATGGTTGGTTTGAAAGAAAGAATGAACCACAAACCAACAGAACTCAGTGGAGGCGAACAACAACGTGTAGCCATAGCCAGAGCCTTGGCAAATAATCCAAAATTCCTCTTAATGGATGAACCCACTGGGAATATAGACTCGAAAACGGCTGGCGAAATATTAACGCTTGTTAAAAAATTGAATGAGGAGAAGGGCATAACAACAATAGTTGTCACGCATGACCAGCGTATAGCTTCGCAGGCGAAGAGAACTGTGCAGATGCTTGACGGCTTAATAGTTAAGGATGTGATGAACTAATGAATGTTAATGATGTTTTGTCTTATGCTTTTGGCGCAATAAAACTGCGGAAACTCCGAGCATCCCTCACAACATTGGGCGTAATAATTGGAATAGCAGCCATAGTGGCGCTTCTATCTTTCAGTCAAGGCTTACAGGACACTATAACAGTGCAACTTCAGAAGGGATTCGCAACAAAAACACTCATTGTTTCGCCAAAGGGTGGACTTGGCGGTGGAGAGGCAAGCATTCCCCTTCTTGTTTCAGACACTGACACAATAGAAAAAATAGGCGAAAACGTAAGCGCAGCAGTGGCGATAATGCAGAAAACATGTTTCATAAATGTCAACGGAAGAGCATTCACGATTAATATTGTAGGCGTAGACTTTGCAAAATACCAAACAATTTACGAAAGCACATTCGTTGCTGCAAAAGGAAATATCACATCAGAAAATGATTCAGTTGTTATAGGTGCAAGGATACATGACCCATGGCAAAATGGAACGATAATAGCTGATGTAGACTATATGGTTAATATAACATGGACAAAACGGAGTGGAACAAGCCCATCACAAAACAAAACTTACACCGGGCGAATAACAGCGGTGCTTAAAGAGATTGGAGGCTTCAACATAGGTGGGCCTTCAGACCTTGGCATTTACATCCCAATTTCTCAAGCCCAAGGCTTCTTTGAAACAGATGAATGCAGCGCAATTGTTGTATTGTTGAAGGGTGATGATAAGGCAACAATTGATAGTGTTTCTGAAGCCATAAAAACTGCGTTTAACAACCAAGTTTCTGTTACTTCTGCCACGGCTGTGCTTGACATAATTTCCTCAGTATTTTCGAATATTGATTTCTTCTTGGCTGGCATTGCTGGAATATCCCTTTTGGTTGCTGGAGTGGGCATAATGAACATAATGATAGTTTCCCTGATGGAGAGAACCCGTGAAATAGGCATCCTTAAAGCCTTAGGAATGAAAAACCAAACAGTGCTAATGATTTTCCTAAGCGAAGCCATAATCATAGGCTTAATGGGCTCCGCCATCGGCATAGCCTCAGGCTGGGGATTAGCAAATATAGTTGCAAAGGTTGGAATTTTTGGAGGAAGAATTCAAGGCGGAAACCAAGCAGCCGCTGCAGCCACGCAAATATCCATAACTCCAGTTTTAACGCCAACAGTCTTCTTAGGCGCCTTCGCCTTCGGCATAATCGTAAGCGTAATCTTTGCGATTTATCCTGCTTGGAGGGCTTCAAAACTTAAACCAGTGGAAGCCTTAAGGTATGAGTAGTAAATCGCCAGTTTACCAACAATTTTATGACACTGCAATTACAATTAACATGCGGGGCGAATTGTGATTTGGCAGAAAATCTGAAAAGAAGCTTAGGCATTCCCATGGGTGATGCAACCCGCTATCAAAGAAGACCCATAATTACTTTGATTATAGTAGGGCTTAACATTGCAGTATACGCCATAACATCCTATGCCAACTTCTTCCTCGAAGTAAGCGATTACTGGGTAAGCGCTGGAGGCTTCGTCCCATCACTAATTACAATGCCTTCCCAATGGTATAGAGTGTTCGCTTCCATGTTCCTTCACGCAGACTTCTTCCACATACTCTTCAACATGTACTTCCTATACCTATTCGGAAGAGCCGTTGAAAATGTCCTGGGCGGATTAAGATATCTAGCCCTATATCTGATTTCCGGAATTGCAGCATGCATATTTCACACAACCTTCAGCTTTCTGGGAGGATTTACAGCCTATGTGATTCCAGCCATAGGGGCTTCTGGAGCCATAAGCGGAGTCTTAGGCGCATACCTAATCCTTTATCCTGGAACATCCCTAGTTATGGGGTGGTTTTTCTTCTTTTTCCCAATGTTTTTTAGAATGAAAGCAGCCTACTACCTAATCTTCTGGTTTGCAACCCAACTAATCTATGGATATGCAAGATTAGCGGAAAGCACAGCCGTATTCGCCCATGCAGGGGGATTCATTGCAGGCATAGCACTACTTCCATTGCTTGCCAAAAAAGAGAAAATAAGCCAACTTAAACTATTACGAAACATCGCCATACCCCCATACCTAACATTCATACCTCGAAAAACCGTGGGGTTAGGGCGCATCACAAAAGCCATTGTTGCAGTGCTCCTATCTTCATTGTTGATTGGCGCTGCTTATGCCTCGGTTGGACTAACAAGCCAAGGCACCATTAAGGCGACAACCATCCAATATACTTATGATGGAACGCCATACATGGATTATGTGGGGATTCAGTTACCCGACATTGAATCACAGCTTGCCAGCATATCACTGGATGAAACAAGAATATTGCTAAATAGATTATACGCTGCTGGGTTAATTTATAACGTCTTAAAAGCTGACAGTGAGTTAAATTTGAGCAACTGGACCAAAGAACTTCCAATAAAAGTTAAAGTGGGAAACTCGGCTACCGTGGTTTGTGTCAATACAACAATAAACTACTTTAAGGGAATATATGACGCTGAAGGCTTTCTAAACTACGGTGTTGGAAATTTGACAACACGAATAGTGGGCTTTCAACTGATTTATGGAACAATATATGTGACGCAAAGCGAGCCGGTTGCTTACAGTTTTGAACTCTCCTCTCAAACGGTGAACCTCACAGATATTACGCAGTATACTGGAGCTCCATCACTGTTTGTTGCAATCATAGCGCTTGCTGTGGTTGTCAAGAAGGATAAGGAATTGGCTGTTGTTGGCGAGGAGTCTGAAACTTTTTGGCGCCGTTTTGAGCCAATAATATAAGCAGGAAAGTAAGGATAGGATTAAACGGGGTTTAGGCTTGGTTAAGAGGCTTTATCCAAAACAGCCAGTTGTAGGCGTTGGCGCAGTCATAATTAAGGATGGAAAAATATTGCTTGAAAAGCGGAAAAGCGAGCCTGGACGCGGTAAATGGAGCATCCCAGGCGGTTTGGTTGAGCTTGGCGAAAGCATAAGCCAAACTGTTGTTAGGGAAGTTGCTGAAGAAACTGGTTTGGAAGTTTATGCACCTGAACTCATAGATGTTGTTGACAATGTGGTTAGAGATGAAAATGGCGAAGTGAAATACCATTTTGTCATAATTGACTATTTTGTCAAGCTTAAGGGTGGAAATGTGAAGGCTTCAAGCGATGCTGAGGAATTGCAGTGGGTTCCACTGGGCGAAGTGGAAAAATACGATTTGACGAAAACTTTCAGAGCCTTCATTCAGAGAAACAAGCAAAAACTAGAAAAATTCAATTCGTGTCTGTGAAGAATAGGCGTGTTTCTCCCATTGTTTTAATGTCTAAAGCCCTAACTTTCGCAACCATTGGAAAATCCTTAACAACTTTTCCAAGCACAAGGCAATGGTGGGGCGGCAAGTCTTTGGCTATGGATTTCATTGTTTCTGCGTCTACTCGGGCTGCGCGTGAAACCACTTCCAAGTCATGTTCGTTTGTGAAGTTGAAGAGGAATATGTTGTCTGCTTGGCGGTAAATATTCTCTCGTATTGTGTCCGGCTGGTTTGTGATGAAGGTTGTGAATATGCCGAAATGGCGCATCCGCGTTACAATGTCATCCCAATAAGTTTCTCGCAAATACAAGTGGGCTTCTTCGGCGAAGAGGAAAACTGCCTTAAGCTTCCAGCTTGTTAGGAGTTCAACAAGTTTTCCAAGAAGGTATTCGACGACTATTTGGCGGTCTATCATTGAAGTATTCCGAAGATTTATTATTATGGCTCCGCCGTGCTCCTTCGCCTTGAATAGGCATTCTTCGAGTAGGGTGGCTTCTGCCACGTTATCTGTGAAAAAGCCTGAATTAACTAAGGCGTAGTAGCGGGAAAATAATGCGTCTTTAACATGTTGATTGCAATGCCAATTTCGTATAGCCTCACCAAGCTCATGCATGTTTAGCATGTCCCTTTCCTTTAATGATTGCCATATCCGCCTAAACTCTCTGGCTGAGGTCCCAGGCAAATGAAGCGCATGAATAAGAATGTCTAATAAAACGTGGAGGTTTACTTGTTTTAGGGCAACTCTGAAGTTTTGCGAAGGCGTCAAAACATGAATTTTGTCGTAGTAAGCGTTTCTTTTCCCGTCAGCGGTCATTCCGAGGCTTAGGTATTCGCCGTTTAAGTCGAAGACTATGACTGTGGCTTTGTATCCAACAAGGTTTGAAATTAAAAGTTTGGAGAGATGCGATTTTCCTGTTTCCTTTTTCCCAGTGATTATGTTTAGTCTCCCGTCTAAGGCTGAGGCGTCAATTGTTAAGGGGGAAGAATCTTTTGTTCCCCCTAATTGTATGGGGAGTTTTCCATCAACCCTAGCCAGCTTAAGCAGCATTGGTATGGGCAGTTTTCTTATTATTGATTGTGAGCGTGAGGGAAGCCATGAACTGCTTGGGCTTAAACTCTCGTTTTCCACGGTAGCCCTAATTTTGCATATGAGGAGGCTTGCGTCTTGAATATACGTTATATGCGGCGCAATCTCTAAAGGGTCAAAGTCTTCCCCTTGGATTAGTTCGCCGCCATCTGGCAAGCCCCGCAAGAGTTCCTCAAGGATTCCTGGAATGTTTGCAAATTGCACATCAATAACCTGTGCAATTAGGGCTTTTCCAGCATCAGCATCCTCAATAAGTAGGTAATCGCCTTTTTCCACATTTTCATTTGGGAAGCTTAAGATTTGAACTATGTTGCCCTCTTTCTTGTACAGCTTCATGAGTTCGCCTCTCCCTTTCCAAAAACTCCGAAGAGAAGCCTATGCATGTCTGGTCTGTTTATGATTTTGACGCCGCATTTTCGCGTTATAAAATGTTGCATGGCAATGACTTCATTAGCTGTAAAAGTGCATAGTATGTGCGCCAACCGCAGGGTTTCTGGATACCCTTGAGCGAGGAGGTCGTTTCCCAAAAGTTTTTCGACTGCCTCAATTTTTTGTGGTAAGGGAATTTCCTTGTCAATGTCTAATCTGAAGGCATAATTTCCATTGGAAAGTTTGGCAACGTAAACGTCGCCGAATAAAACTATTGGAGGCTTAGCCCTTAAGCCAACAGCCTCAAGCATGTATGGAGGCTTGTGAGTTGGGAGGATTTCGGTTATTATGTGTCCATTAAGCCTCAAATTCGTCATTTTCGAAAAAGCCAAGACCGTGTTTTCTTTTTTTCTTGCGGTTTCCAAGATTTCTTTCATTGTTTTTGTTGGTGTGTCTGGAGTTCCGCTGGTTAATGAGCCGTCAAAGAGGATTATTCCGTTGTTTAGGGTTTTTGAGAGCATTTTTTGAAGCCATCTTTCGAGTAGGCTTGCCAGTCGGGTTGGCATTTGCTGAAGGTTCGGCGGGTTTTGGTGGTTTTCGCTGGATGGGTTTAGTGCATTTTGCAATGAGTTGTATACTTCTTTCTTGTTTTCTTCTGTTATGTGGAGGATGAAGGGTCCTAAGCGTATGTAGCGGTAATGGCGGTTTTGTTTCCATATGTTTGCTCCTCTTATGGCTATGAGTATGCCAGTGCTTGTTTCTCCGATTTTTATGCTTGAAGTGTCTACTGCTGCGATTATGGCGGGTTCTTTTCTTGGTTTTAGGGGGATGGGTTGAAGAAATTGGGTTGCTTGTAGGTTTTGTTGAATTAGTTGAAAGTTTTGGTTTTGCACGTTTTTTAGTGAGTTCATGCTTAATTGTATGAGGCGTTGGGGTAGCGCTGTTTCCATGGTTGGTTGTGGAAAATTATATTTCTGTGTTGTTGTTATAGTGTATTGCGTGTTCACCAAGATTCACCAATAGCCAATTGTTTGGGGAAGGCATATATAAATGTTGTGCATGAACAAGATGCACAATTCAATAACAACAAGGTGAAAAATTGACACAAAACCAGCCAAAACCACCCATCCGAGTAAAAATGAAAATAGGCGAAATAGAATTCGAAATAGAATGCCAAGAAGACCAACTCCAAGCAACAGTCGACCGCATACTCTCAACAGTAACACAAAAACTAAAAGAAACACCAACCCTAGCAGAGCGAACAGCACCACCACCACGCGCAGAAACATGCAAAGGCATAATCCAAAAACTATGGGAAGAAGGCTGGTTCGCAGAGGCTAAAAGCCTAAGCGAAGTCCACAGCGAAATGGCAAAGAAAGGCTTTCATTATGACAGAACAGCCGTAGCCCACGCCCTAATAGACCTAGTAAAAGACGGCATACTCACACGAGAAGGAAAACCAAGAAGATATCAATACGCTCAAAAAAGACCACCACCGTAGCCATCATTTGTATAATTGAAGAATTACTTGTATTAATGCTGCTAATATGCTGACAATCAACGCTATGTCTTTCCATTTAGATTTTATGAACAATGAAACTTGATGCTTGGAAAGACCTAGCGGTCTCCGTAAAAATATTTTCTTTGCTTCTTGATTTATATCTTTGAACATAGATGCAAGTAAGTCAATTTTTTCTGAAACTTCACAATCACAATTGATTTTTAACCAGCTCATTATTGTTTTCCCGAGTCTATAAAAACTTTCATGATCAACTTTCATCGGTATATCATTTTTCACTTGGTGCATCACGAGTGTGCATAACGTTTTCTCTCCCTCATGCTCTTGAAGAAAAACTTGTAGGTGTTGTTTTTCGCCTCTAACAGTTTTAACGAAATGTAATCTGTTTTGCTTTTGGTCAACCAACGAGAGTTTAAAATCTTCCTCGATTAACACCAGCTTTTGTAAAACATCTTTTAACCTTAAATGAACCTCAAAAACCATTATTGCCCCGTCAAGAATCAGTCTATATCCAAAGTAATTTGCAATTGAGGGAATAAAAAGAGCATTAAGGAAGAATAAAAAAGTTTGTAAAAATGCAATAGATGAAACGACATTTAGCGCTATATCGTGAGATTGCCAATGAAACATAGCAAAAGGGTCTTTGTATGTCATTATACTGTTAATTGCCAAGAAGGAGATGACATAACTTTGGTAACTTTTATAAGCAAAGCGCGGAGCTTTTACCCAGGAGATAAACGGGTAAATAGGTATTAGTGGTATGATTAAAAGTGCAAAGAGGAGTATTTGGCTGCCAGATGGATAATAGTAAACCGTGATATAGAAAATAATGTGCCAAATTAATGAGGAGACAAGAGCCAAAATTAAACCGGAGAGAATTGCGTAGCTTATATTGTGTGAGTAGAGCCAATTCGACTTTTGCAACTGTTGTTGTTCTTCAAGAATTCGAACTTTATCTTCAAGAAATTTAATCTTTCTCTTAAGTTCTTCTGTTTCTTCATTCTTCGGCTCATGCAAGTTTCGGGGCCTCTATCCCTTTATAGATAATTTGGTGGTTAAAAATTCTAGAATTTCATCCTCTTTCATCTTACCCATATTTTCTATTCTAATAATGGCTGGGTTCTTCTTTACAAATTCTCGTGTCTCTGGGTCAGGCAGTTCCCCAATTAGTGCTAAAATAGAGATATGCGCCTTCAAGTCACCTGCTTTAGTGCAAAAGTTGAAAACATCATTTCTTGAAACTTTTCCAGTTTTACACTCGCATACAAGAACAGTTCCATCTTTAATCGCTAAAACGTCAACTTCATGCAAAATTCCAGAAGCACCCATAACGTGAGCACTTGTCCAAGTTTTGCAATCGAGTTTTCTTAAAAGTCTGGCTACGTATGCCTCAAACCAAAGGTTATTTTTCCAGATTTCCTTTATCTCTTCACGTACTTTGTGGACGTAAATTCTTGCAGCGTTTTCTCTTTTTATTTCTTTTTCACAGCGATGGCATTTTTTATTACCTTTGAATTCTCCTATAGATAAAATGGTTTTACAATCTGGACAAAGTAAAAGATTTGAGGGCACTAACATGTCAAAACCTGTTCTCTCCTTAATTTCGCTTCCTAGCGAAATAAGTTTTTTATTTTTTTCTTGTATGAATTTTTCGTCGACCTTACCAAAGAGAAAATATCTTCTAAATGTATCTTTAAATGCTCCTTCAAAAAATTTGCCGCCTTTGCCCGATCTTTTGGACTTTTTTGCTTCAACCGCTGCTATTTTCTTGTCATTCACGATTAAAAAATCCGAGATAATATCTCGAGGAATAATATTTCTCGAGATAATATCGTATAAGGCGTAAAAATGTCCATCGCTTAGAATTCTTTCTTCTTCCTCCATGAGTTCTTCTATAAGTGATCTAACCTCGTCATGGCAAAGATTAGAAATGGAAATGAACTCTTTCACTACAGATTCATTCAACAACATTTGCTTTTCTGGATCTTCAATTATTTTTAGCAGTATATTCTTTCCAAGAATCAACGTAATATTTTCTTCTTGTAGGGACGAATCAAGCGGTTCCCATTTAATCGGCATTTTTATCAAAGAATATACCAATTTTAAACTTTAAAAATATTGTGTGGTTTTTCCACCATTAAAGGCACAATTGTGCTGGCTCTAAGAATCTTTATGAACAGGGGTTTTCCATTCTCGCTGAAATGAACTATTATGTCGCCTAACTCTTCCACATGGAAAGCTTACACTTTTCTTTAGGTTCATAATAGATATATGTGTGGGTTGTCTAATTCTTTTAGAGGCTAGGATTATGAGCGTTGAAGTGCTGGAAGATATCCGAAAAGAACTCCGCGAGTTAAGGCTTCTCTACAAGGAACTTGTGGAGAAACTCATACCCGCTGAGAAACCTTCCCAAGAAGAAAAGAAAGCCATAGAGGAAAAAGATGAAATAGCAGACGAAGCGGAACTGATGAAGGCGTTGGGAAAGACTAATGTTCGCCATAAAAATTAAGCGGAAAGCCTTAAGGAAACTTGCAAAATTAACCGAAAAACAAAAGCAAAACATCAAAACGGTTATTTTGATCCTAAAAACCGACCCCATACCATTCAGGAAAACCGACGCCTGCAAAATTCAAGGCTACGAAAACACTTATAGAATTAGAATAGGCAATCTGCGGATAGTCTACCAAGTTTTATGGGACGAGAAAACAATTTTAATCCACTACATAGGACCAAGAGAAAGGGCATACAAAACTTAACAAAGAAAATCTATAGAGGGGCTATCTTTTTTATTAGCCTCTCAAAATGGCGACGGAATAAGCCGTCACTTTATGGATATGTTTAAATTTTGTTTCTGCTTATTTTTGGGTTCTGTTTGGAACGTGAACATCATGGCACAAAGCGAAGTTAGAATTTATTTGGCAAATAGGCATGAAGCAATACAAACATTTCATAACATAACTGGAAAAACAGCAAAATAAACTTTAAGAAACAGCTTTTTTCGTTTTAATTTTTGGAATAATTTCTTTTTGCATTTGTGTTACGCCAAAAGTTGTAATCCTATATTTGTCTTCTGCAGTTTTCGCAACCATATCGCTTTTGACAAGTTCGCCAAGCCTCGTGCTCGTAATCTTTGCGCTTTTTCCAAGCTTAGCCTGCAATTCCTCTTTAGAAACTGTCTCGCTTCCAACAAAACCCAACTGAAAACCAACATAATTGGCTAAAAGCCACAAAAGCAAAGTCTCATTATCCGTAAGCTTATCCTTAGAAACCAGCAAATTTGCACCCTCCTTTGAAAAGGCAATCAAGCCCTCACAGTCTTTAACAAGCCTCTGCAAATCCACACTAAGCACAAGCTTCTTTGCAATATCAAAGGAAGGGAGAAACTCGCCGAAAAACTTGTTTAAGCTAAGCCAAACCTCTTCTGGAGCGCCACTAAACGTTTTTTCAACATCCCCAAACTTAACCTGAACAGTAACCTTACCCGTTTCACCGCTCAAGACATCTTACCCCTAAGCCTAGCCAAAACTTCATCCTCAATCCACCTTTCGCCCTGAATAGTCAATTTAAACTCTGGCTTCGCTGGGTCTGGCTTAAACACTTGACCCCGCTTAGTCATCTCATTCAAACGTGCTGGAACCATACATTTTATTCCGCTTGACTCAAGAAGCTTCTGTATCTGCGAAGCCGTGTTCTTGTGCTCATCAGAGGCATACAAAACCAAGCCTATGGCTTCATAGTGCGTAAGGTTTTCACGGGTTATTACAACAGGGCCTTCTGTGGTGAATTCCACTATGCCCTTAAGCTGGGCCGTTGAAGGAACAAGCTTGCTTGAAACAGCGTTTGAAATTTTCTCCATGAAATTTTCTGGAAAAGTTTCTAATATGCTGAGGATTTCTTGGGGGGTTTCGCCTTCAACCACGATTTCGCCGAAAGGAGTCCTTATACGAACCTCAACTTTCTTCATCTCAACTTTCCCCATTTAGGTTATGGCTTCCTTCTCTGCAAGGATATAAACATAACCAGCATCAGTCTTCCAATGCCTAACCAACCCCTTCTTAACAAGCCCCATCAAAACCCTTGCCACGCTACGTCCAGGATAAGAGAGCCCATTAGCCTTCAACGCTTCTTTTAACTCCTCAACAGTGCGGGGACGCCACTTCCCCCAATCCGTTTCAAGGATTCGCAAAATAGCTTCATCACATTTTTCTATGCGTTGAATTTTTGGATACTTCTGCATTAACGCTTCCTCCTTAGATGCTTCGGCTGCGGCTTTCACGGTAAGCGTCGCCACAGTCTTTGGCTTTAAGCCCTCAAAAGCCCTATGTAAGTTGGCAGCCAAACTAGGCAAATCCTCTATAGTCTTTAAAACTTCCTCGCGGGTTCCACAAATTTCAACTTCATATTCACCGGTCCTTAAACGAAAAACAAAGCTTTTAGGCATACTTTCGACCTTTTTAACCTTCAACTTCGTTTCCTATTATAAAACATGTTATGTGCTTTTAGAATTTATGGTTTTTGAGAGAGCATACAAAATTTTAGAGGGAAAAGTCTATGCTTTCATTGATTTAAATAACTACTCTCCTCGGAAGAGCAATTGCAGATATTACGGCTTCAGTCAAGCCATAGAATGTTTACTTTTTAAAATTTTGAACCGATAAGGCCAGAGAATTTTCGAGTCATTTAAATATGCATTTTCCACCTCTATTTTGGACATGTGAGGTTCAAGAATGGCTACTGAAAAGCATGAGTGGCGCAATCTTTTCGCTCTTTTGAAGTTGGCTGAGATGGGGGCTCATCGTAGAACTGCGAAGATTTCCTCTGAATATTTGGCTAGAAAATTGAATACTTCTCAGCAGACTGCTTCCCGTTACTTGATTGAGCTGGACAATAAGGGTTGGATTAAGAGAACCATAACCCCAGACGGCTGCCTAATAAAAATCACAGATGTTGGGCTTAAGGAATTGAAAAGGCTTTATTCGAACCTTCGCTTTCTAATGGAAGCTGAATATCCGCCATCAATAACTTTGGAAGGCGTTGTTTTTACCGGTTTAGGCGAAGGCGCCTACTACATATCAAGAGAGCATTATCGAAAACAGTTCATAGAAAAATTAGGTTTTGACCCCTACCCAGGCACGCTTAACTTGAAACTTACAACAGATTACGACGTTAAAACCCGCTCGGAGCTTGAGGCTTATCCAGCCATTGAAATTGAAGGCTTCAAAAATGAAAATCGCACCTTTGGCCCGGTTAAGGCTTATCCAGCCATAATAGAGAATAAAGTGAAAGGCGCCCTTGTTTTAGCCTTAAGAAGCCATTACGATGCTTCAGTGATTGAGGTTATTGCTTCTGTTTTTCTAAGAAAACACCTAAAACTAAAAGATGGGCATAAGGTGAAGGTAGAAGTTTTAACACTTCCATAATGTCAAATTTGAGTCGCAAAAGAATAACGATACTCATATTTTACTTTAGTTTTGCGTGTTGCCGCCAGCCAATAGCCCAACAATAATCCAACAGCCAAACCGCCAAAATGAGCCAAAAAATTCACGTCTGGACCAGTGCTAATTAGGAGGAGGAAGGAAGCGTAAATTAAGGCGCTCATAATAGATTGACCAATGGCACGTCTAAAATAAATTGTGCAGGCACCGAACAATCCGAATATGGCGCCAGAAGCCCCAGCAGAAATCATGTTTGGACCAAAAAGCAGTGTTAACAGATTTCCAGCCAATCCGCTTAAGAAGTAAATGAGCAAGTATTCTTGGGTTGAGAAAATTTCTTCTGCTCTTAACCCAAAAATTAGGAGGAAGAACATGTTACCCAAGATATGCATTATACTTACATGGACAAACATAGATGTGAAAAGCTGCCAATAGGCTCCATTTAAAACGAACGCATTATATTGCCCATAGACTCTTAGAACAGAAATGTTTGTCAAGAGGAAGTTACCACTAAGGGCTGAAGTGTAAGCGTAAACAGCTACGTTTAAAACGATAATAAGGTACGTTGGCATGAAACTTTTAGAACTCTTAAACATGCTTTTCATCTTTTGAAGTCTTCAATTATTTTCTGTTTAATTTTTGAGGAACTGTCCAATTCATCCTCCCCGAACTTCCCAATTTTCACAATTTTTATCTTTAACCCCTTCTCTTTCACGTAGCTTTTCACCGCTTGCTCCATATTATCTTGGTCGTATCCTACGACGATAACGTCTGGCTTTATTTTCTCAATAACCTGTCCAATGTCAAATTTTTCATAGCCCAAAATTGCCTCATCCACAACTTTTAGGGATTCCACAAGGGCTCGTCTTTGGTGTTCTGGCATTATTGGTTTTTTTCCTTTCCGCTTTTCAACCGTGCTGTCTCTTGCTATTATGACTATGAGTTCAGAGTTTTTTCCTCCAGCCTTTTTCGCTTCTTCAAGATATCTCACATGCCCAAGATGCAGCAAGTCGAATACGCCTGAAGCCAGAACTATTTTTCTTTTATCGTCCATTCAAATTTCACGGCTCCCAACAGTTTTAAAGCGTCCAGTAAGCCTTCGCAGTAGGCAACAGAAGCCAAGCTTACCTCAAATCTCTTTCTATCCTTATAGTATTTTGCATCCTCTAAATAGGCTTTGGCAAATTCTACGAGCCCTTTAACGCTGTTAACGTCAAGGTGAACTGGAGTTTCAGAAATTTGCATTTCATTAAAAACCTGCTCAGCAGAAGCTATATACTTTGAAACAAGCGCTTCCAAACTCACATAATCATCTCCCTAACTTTTTCAGGAGCTCCAGCCAAGGTTATGAGGGCTTCAGCTTCCATAAAATGAAGCGCTGTGGGAAACACAAGGCTGTGTGGGGGGTCTCCAAAATCATAGTTCAACAACTCTTTTATGAAGTCGGCTTTTACTGTTGGGTTGCTGCTTCCAGCTCTCGCCACTCCTATTGCGAGGGTTTGCATTGTGACAACTTTCTTTTTCCTTTTCTCTTCAATTTTCAGAAGCATCTCCAAACCTTCACCGATTCTTAAGCAGCGTTTCTCTTCTGCTTTTATGTCTAATAGGCAGAGGGTGTGAAGTCCATTTTCCTTATTTTTGGCTATAACCTCATAGGGCGTTTCAGATGGATTTTCGTTTTGGAAGGGTATGGTAACACTTTTTCCAAACTTGTAATTGTGCAAGCCACACAAACCCATAACAGCGGAAATTATTGAGGCTCCATGAACCACGCGTGTTTTTACTCCAAGCTTTTCAGCGTAAATCCTCAAGGCTATGTGAGTTGTTGCAATTAGGGGGTCGCCTGGAACAAGAAGAACAGCTTTACCCCTTTTAGCTGCTTCTATGATGATTTTTCCATTTTCCTCTTCCAACTCCTTTCTTGAAATCTTTTGAATTCTTTTTCCGCAAAGTTCCTCAAACCGTCTTATTGAAAATTCGGGCATAAAACTCGTGTAAAGCTCTATAAAGGCGGCGTCTGCAGTTTTGAGCTCCTCCAAACCACGCAAACTTATTCCAAACTCGTCATGCAAACCAAGTCCAACAAAGACAATTTCGCCCAACAACTTCAACCTCAACAACAAATATGAAGGCAACTCTTAAAAACTATTGACCTTTAATGGTAATTAAGAGTTAAAATGAGTTTAAGGGTGTTGAGAAAGGAAGTTGTCGGTGGCTAAATACAACTTGAAAGCAATTCATGTGAAAATACTTTTGACAACCTTAATTTTTTGTGTATTTAGTGGATTCTATGAAGCTGTGACTCCTACTTTACCCTTGTTTCTCTACGATTTGGGCTATGCATCGTTGGAAATAGGCTTCATAACGTCCATCTTAAGCATAATCGTTTTCATTTTAGATTCCGCCCTGCTTTTCGTCATTTTGTATTTAATCTGCAGACGCAATTTCATGAAAGACATCGCAGGCATAGTCATATCAATTATCATTGGCACAATTGTTGGCTATTGGATTGGAGGATTATTAGGCTTATCTGTATCCTCTTCAAGTTTTCCAAGGTCTCCATCACTTTTCACAGTCAGCATTCTATTGTCGGAGTTTGGTGCTTGCGCCGCCGCTTATCTAAACATAAAATGGGAACAATTAACGCCGAGAAGAGAGATGGTTTCTGAGCGTCCTTTTGGCGTGGTTCTTATAAGTGCGCTTTACATAGTTTTAAGCTTGTCGTTAACAGTTTTGACCTTAGTGGTGTTTGGTCTTTCCAGCATTGGGTTTGAAGCTCTTTTTAAGAAAATCCTCCTTTTCACATTGATAATTGCGCTGCTTTCCATTTTATCCATCGCATATTTTTTCATTGCCTATGGATTCTATAGGGGCAGAAGATGGGCTTGGTTTACAGTTTTCGCCTTCACCTTGATGGGTATACTCTTATCCGTCAACCAGTTGATTCTAATTTTTAACTTTGACATACTCTTTATCCTCAGAATTGTAGTGCTTCTATTGGACACATTCATTTTAATTTATCTCATACAACCTTACGTAAGAATTTATTTTGGTATAATAAATCCCATATCGGAAAGCTAAATTTATTAAAGCGCTATTAAACTGCATAAATAGAAAAGCCTAACAAAAGGGCCCGTAGCTCAGTAAGGTTAGAGCGGCGGACCAAACCGCTGCACGGGGTTGGGTTGAGGCTCTTAACCCGTAGGTCCCGGGTTCAATTCCCGGCGGGCCCGCCAAAAGCTATGTGAGGTAGTTTATTTCTCTGTCATATGTCGTTTGCTGAAATATGGTTGATATAATCTGCCAGAGGCGTATGTTTTCGGAGAAGGCTTTGAAAAACAAAGATAAATTTGTGGAAAGTGGTGAGAGGTCTCCTCAACGTTCGGAGCGTTACACAATTTTCCATGCATTATTTGAAGTGTTAAAAGAAAAAGACCACAAGAAGCGTAAGAAAAAATAACGTTATTGGCTATTTCGCTTTTTGGTGTGCCTCTATTAGGTGGTTGAATGTGAAGTGTTTTAATGTAACGCTTCCGGACAAGCTTATAATAAATATTTTGAAATCTTCCAGGTATTTGCCCCAATCTCTTCTGAAAATGTGATAGAACCTTACGAAATCCGCATAATCCTTGTGCACTGAAATCATAAGTGCATCTGAATCCATTCCTTGACCAGTGGATACAAAAACCACGTTTGGTTGCTCCTTTGCCCATTCTCTTCCCTTGTCCCAGAGGGGATGAACCAGTTCTTTTGTTCTTGAAAATGTGAAGGCTACAAGGTCGAATCCTAAGTAGGAAAGGTTTGGAATTATGGTATACTGTTGTATGGCTTGTTTTTCCAGAACTTTCCTTAAACGGGTCACTGTGGGCTGGGAAATGTCCAAGATTTTTGCTAAATCTCTGTCGCTTCGCTTTGAATTTTTAATAAGTTCGAAGAGGAGTTTGAGCAATTTTTCCTGCTTCATAGACTCATTTATGCTTTAATCCCTTATGAAACTTTCTAGTTGGCAGATTTTACAGCATTAACTGTTCTTTTTAGTAAAAGTTGGGCAGCCTCTTGAGTTGGCCATCCGCCTAAGCCACAGTCTGGTCCTGTAAAGGTCATTCTTTCCCCATACTTTTCTTTGGCTTTTAGAAACCTTTTTTTGATAATATCTTCGCTTTCAACTAAATCTTCAGGATTTGGTTTGGTTATGCCCTTCCCGTATAATTCCGCCATGATAGAGTCTATGTCGGTTCTTGATATGCCAACCCTTATTTGTTTGTCTGCCTCCTCCAGCATTTTCTTGGAAACTGCTTCAATATTTTTTGGGGAGGCTGCATATTCAAAGGATAATACGTCGAGGTTTTTAACAGCTAATAAATCCGCAACTCTGGAGGAAGAGTGTAGGTGAATCTGTTTTACAGCGCCTGAAAAATCAAAGGCCTTTTCCAAAACCTCTAAAATTGTTTCTTTATCTGCTGTCACTTCTTGGAATCCGAAGCTTGGTTCATCCAGCGAAACAACTTCTGTTTTGACGTATTTTGAGTTTAAAATGGAGTTTTTTGCAAAGCGCCTTACGGTTTCTGCAAACATTATGAGAATATCCTTGTATGGAATTTTTCCAATCATTTTTAGGTAAAGCTCCATTGGTCCAGTAATGCAGACGCGAAGGGAAATTTTTTTGCCAATTTCTTTGCTGAGCCTTTCTGCTTCTTCCTTAATAATGGATACTTCTGGTATTATTGCCCCTTTTTCCTCGACCACGTATGTGCCTTTATTAGTGGCTTCTTGGATTGTTTCTGTAAATTGTTTGTGCATGTCGTAATGTTGCGGATAATTGACAATGTCTAAGCCCGTTTCCAACTTTTTCTTGAAAGATTCTGTTATGACATTGTAGAAATTTTTTAGCAAGAATTCTTCTTTCTTTATGTCTTTTCTGTTGATTATGGCTTGTCTTGCAATGGCGTATGCATTATTGAATAATTTCCTATCTATGGATTGGGGTAGGGGGAAGCTTCCTGCATCGTCAACCAACACGTTCATATTAAACACTTTTGTTCGGTGAATCATTTAAGAATAGTTGTTTCTTTTCCGCAAAAAATATAAGTCACCGCTCACCCGTGAACATTAATTGGTGTATAATGATGAATATTTGGAAACTTCGCCTATCACTGATTGGTTCCCTAGCCATAATAATCAGTCTCTCCACGCTGTTCTTAACCTTGGTTTTAAGCTTACTCGGCGTTATGAATTTGGTAACTCTTGGCGTTTTGGTTGTTGCCTTCAACATTTTCCAATGGTTAATATCCCCATACATCATTGATGCCCTTTACCGCGTGAGAGACATCCCAGAAAGCGAAAATCCAAAACTTCATGAAGTTGTTGAAAACTTGAGCAGAAAAAGCGGAATAAAAAAGCCAAGGCTTATGCTTGCCCAAATTCCAATACCCAATGCTTTCGCTTATGGCTCACCCATAGCTGGAAACCGCGTAGCCGTCACCACTGGACTTTTGAAAACTTTGGATTTTGAGGAAGTGGAGGCTGTTATTGGTCATGAGCTTGGACATCTAAAACACAGAGACGTGCAGGTGATGATGTTTGTTTCGCTTTTGCCAGCCCTATTCTACTATTTAGGATATTCGCTTATGCTTTCATCCATGTACAGCAGAAGAAGAGAAGATGCTGGCGGAGGCGCTGCAGTAATAGGTATGGTTCTTTTGGCTTTCTCACTTTTCCTAAACTATGTTTGTGTTACAATGTTAAGCCGTACGCGGGAGTATTATGCTGATAGGCACAGCGCATCCATAGTTGAAGATGGACCCAGAAAACTTTCAGAAGGCTTGGCAAAGATTGTTCACATGACAAAGAACATGAAATATGTGAAGAAGCAGACTCAGAACCTATACGCCTTCAAAGCCCTATTCATTGCAGACCCAGACCATGCGGAAACCGATTCCATGGCAATTTCAGCCGTAACTGCTGCGTCAGACCAAAAACTCGTTCAAGAACTTCTATCAAAGGAGCTAACCTTAGCAGATAGGATTGCAGAGATTTTCTCAACCCATCCAAACATAATTAAACGCCTTAGGGCTTTGCAGAAATTAAGCTAAAACCTTTTATTTTTTGAGAAACATTAAAGGCATCTAACACGTTACACTCTAAAGTTGGCGATTTCCATGGAGCTTCAAAGGATTTCCTCAGAAATTGAAAACCAAAAAAACGAAATGGTCCAAGCGCTTATGGAGCTTATTAGCGTTCCAGCCATTGCCCCAGAAAACGGCGGAGAAGGAGAATACAAGAAAAGCGAGAAACTGCTTCAAATTTTAGCGCCCATAGGCTTTGATAAGATAGAACATGTGGATGCGGAAGACAAGCGAGTTCCAACTGGGAAAAGACCAAACATCATAGCTTCCATTAAAGGCGAAAGTGCTGAAAAACTTTGGATAATAACCCACCTTGACGTAGTTCCTTCCGGGGAAGAATCCCTATGGACAGTTACAAAACCCTTCAAACCAACAATTAAGGATGGGCGAATTTATGGGCGGGGAAGCGAAGACAATGGGCAGTCTATGATTGCCTCCATCTTTGCTGTAAAAGCCTTAAAGCGTTTAGGAATAAAACCAAAAAGAACAGTTGCCTTAGCCTTCGTAGCCGATGAGGAACAAGGAAGCAAATATGGAATCCAACACCTAATAAAGCAGGAACTTTTTAGAAAAGAAGATTTGATAATTGTGCCGGACAGCGGAAACGAAAATGGAAGCTTCATAGAGATAGCCGAAAAAAGTGCCCTATGGTTTAGAATTCGAACAATTGGAAAACAAACCCACGCCAGCAGACCCCACGTGGGCTTAAACGCCCATCGCATAGGAATGGAATACGCCCTAGCCCTAGACAAAATGCTCCATGAGAAATATGCGCTTAAAGACCCATACTTTGACCCGCCTGAAAGCACTTTTGAACCTACAAAGAAGGATAGGAATGTGGATGCAGTGAACATTGTTCCAGGAGAAGACATAACATACTTTGACTGCAGAGTACTACCAAACTACAACATAGAAGAAATATTGGGCAATATTCAAGCGATGGCGGAAGAATTTGAAAAGAAAACAGGAGCCAAAATAAAAATTGAAATAATCCAGAAAAGCGCCGCCCCAAAACCCACAGACCCAAACTCAAAAATAGTAACCATGCTAAAAAACGCAATAAAAACAATCAGAGGAATAGAACCAAAAGTTGGAGGAATAGGCGGGGGAACATGCGCCGCCTTCTTCAGAAGAATAGATGTTCCAGCCGTCGTCTGGAGTACAATAGACGAAACAGCCCACCAACCAAACGAATACGCCAAAATACAAAACCTAGTTGAAGACGCAAAAGTCTACGCCTTTTTAATGCAGCTTTAGTTTTTGTCAGCGAAAGAATTTTATACTTGGATGGATAATCCATCCATAGGTGACGGTTTGGACACTAAAAAGATAGCACTAATATCAATTATGTCCGCTGTGACCATTGTTGTTGCCTACGCAAGAGGGTTAGGTTTACCCTCGCTACCGGGATTGGTGGAATTTATGACGGTATTAATTTTTGTTAGCGGTTTCTGTTTTGGATGTGCTGTGGGCGTTTTCGTCGGTGTCATTTCTGTAACCGTCTATATGTTAATTCCATATCCTTTTGCGCATCCAGCTGCTTGGCTTTTTACAATTTCTCCTGTGCTTCTTTTTGTGATGGCGATTCTAGGCGCTATGTATGGCTTTGTTGGCGGACTATTTGGCAAGTTACGAAATCCAGTTAGGATAAACGTTAGATTCGTTGCGGAGTTAGCCTTTTTTGGTTTTATTTTAACTCTTTTTTACGATATTTTCTCAAGTGTTGGTTTTTATCTTGCTTATCCAGTTTACCCTTCAGTTTGGGAAGCCATTTATTTGACATTTATTCCGCTGTATTATCCCTATCCCCCAATAGTTCACACATTCACAAATACTTTGCTATTCGCAATTCTTGCACCAGCCTTAATACATGCAACTAACTATTTTTCGGTCTACTTCAAAGCTAATCCTTCCAACACTAAAAGTTAATTCACGTAAAATAACATGTAAAGCATACAGACGGCGTTTATCATTCAACTTTGGTTGCTAGAAGAGAGTTCTTAAATAACCTTGCGTAGCATTAAAATCCTTACGTGAGGACAACACTATGAAAGTGGTATCAGAAACCTTTAAGAAAGCCATTAAAGAGGGAAGGAAATTCTTACTTGAGCCTGAGGCTAAAACTGTTTGTATTGAATATGGAATTCCCGTTACCAAGTTTGAAGTAGCAAAAAATGAGGCTGAAGCCGTTAAGTTTGCTGAGGCTATTGGTTTTCCTGTGGTTTTGAAGGTTGTTTCTCCAGACATTATTCATAAGTCTGATGTGGGCGGCGTTATTGTTGGTTTGAAAAGTGCAGGGGAAGTTAGGGATGCCTACAAAAGGATTTTAGAAAATGTGAAGAAGCATAGGGCGGATGCGAAGGTTGTTGGCATTCTTGTTCAGGAGATGGCTCCAGCCTCAACAGAAGTTATTGTAGGCGCCATTAAAGACCCGCAGTTTGGTCCAGCCTTAATGTTTGGGCTTGGAGGAATTTTTGTTGAGGTCTTGAAAGACGTAACTTTTAGGGTTGCGCCCATAAATGAGGATGAAGCCCGCGAAATGATTACTGAGGTTAGGGCTTATCCCCTTTTGAAGGGTTATAGGAATTTGCCTCCAGCAGACATAGAAGCCATAATAAAAATCTTGCTTAACACTTCGAGACTTGTTATGGAGCATGAGGAGATTAAAGAGGTTGACTTAAACCCCATAATGGTTTATGAGAAGGGAGCAAAAACAGTCGACGCAAGAATAATCCTTGAATAATCCTTTTAGTTAAAGGGTAAAACTTAATTTCAGAAAGCATATGAAAAGACGGTGGGTGTTATTATTGACCGAAGAGATTGAGCTTTTGGCAAGATTGTCAAATGCTTTTGGGCCTTCTGGAAATGAGGAGGATATAGCCGAGATTCTCAGAAAGGAACTTGAAGGATACGCTGATGAGACACGCGTTGATAAACTTGGAAACATATTTTTCTATCACCATGGAAAAGCTGGATATCCAAAAATTATGCTTTCAGCTCACATGGATGAAGTAGGCTTCATAATCACTTTTATAGAAGATAATGGTTTCCTTCGTTTCGACACTATTGGCAGCATAACCAACAACATTATGCCTGGACAAAGAATACTTATCAGAGGAGAAAAAGGATACGTCAAAGGAATAATTGGCACAAAACCGCCCCACATTATGACGCCTGAAGAACAGAATAAGGTTTTACCTAAGGAAGACCTCTTCATCGACATCGGAGCGGATAATATTAACCAAACACAAGAAAAGGGCATAGATGTTGGAGCCATGGGCGTCTTTGATGTTGAATTCGCAGATTTAGGAGACGGATATTTTAGAGGTAAAGCATTTGATGACAGAGCAGGATGCACAGTCCTCGCGGAAGTATTCAAATCTTTGAAAGATTCTCCATACAACATTGTAGCCGTTGGATCAGTCCAAGAAGAACTCGGCATAAGAGGAGCAAGGACAGCAGCTTGGCAAGTGGAACCTGATTATGGACTAGCTTTAGAAGGAACATTTGTAGCTGATGTGCCAAACACAAGACCAGACAGAGTTTCATCTAAGATTAAAGGCGGCCCTGTTTTAACAATATTGGATAGAACAACTTTTACCCATCCCATGGTTCTTAAGGCATTAATCAAAAGTGGAAGAGAAAAATCAATACCATTTCAGTTCAAAAAAGTGCCAATGGGCGGAACAGACGCAGGCGCAATCCATTTGACAAAAGCTGGAGTGCCAAGTGGAACGGTAGCCGTGCCCTGCAGATACATTCATGGTCCAGCATCCATAATTCACATCGACGATTTAAAAAACACAATAAAACTAGTAGCAGAATTCGTGAAAACCATCTCTTCAAAATAGTTCTACACTCAGCCAAATTGGAATTTTGTTGAGTAGAAAATATGGTTAAACTGAAATTCTTTTTGAACAAATATAAGGACTGGCCCACGCATGAAATTTTTTCAAAAACTTGTATTCCGCCAGAAACCCCATTTTTCCTACGATTAGACGGATGGAAATTTAAGAAGCTTTCCGAAGCCGTAAAAGCTGAGAAGCCCTTTGACAAGCCATTTGCAAAATGCCTTGTTTCCTCTGGAAAAACTCTTTTCAGAGAAGGATTTAATCCAGCTTTAGTTTATGTTGCCAGCGATGAGCTAAACATTTTATTTCTTGATGCTGCGCCTTTCCGCAGAAGAATTGAAAAGATGGATTCTGTTCCAGCAAGTTTAATCTCTAGCACCTTTGCATTATGCCTTAAAAAGATTTTTAAAAAAGAAAAGGTTGCCGCTTTCGATTCCCGCATCGTTGTGACTTCAAGTGATGAGAAAATAATTGAATATTTAGCTTGGAGGCAGATGAACGCTTGGAGAAACCATAATAACGCTTATGCTTATTGGGTTCTCAGAAAAATTGGGTATGCGCCATCTGAAATTTCTAAAAAGCTTAAGGGATTAAAAACCGAAGAGCTTCATCAGTTAATGTTTGAACATGACATAAACCTATCCAGAACACCTTTGTGGCAGAGGAGGGGAATCCTCTTATACAAGCAACCTTTCATGAGAAAAATTGATGACCAATTTGTGAAAAGATGGAGAATAAAGGAAGAATGGGATTTGCCGCTTTTCACTTCAAGGGATGGAATAAAACTAATCAAGGAGATTCTCGAATTGGCAAGGCAGAAGAGGAAAGAATAATTGTCAGAAGAGAAAATTCAAAGTTTAAATCGGAAACTTTCGGAATTAGAAGAACAAAAAAGAGAGTTTATGGCAAAAGCGAAGGAATTGGCGGAAAAAAGAAACAAGTTAAATGAGCAGTTTAAGAACTTGCGAACAGAAATAATTGAGCTAAAAAATGAAAGGGACAAACTGAACGAAAAGGTCAAGGAACTGAAAAAACAAAGAGAAGAAACCAAAGCACAAATCACAGAAAAAATCGCCGAAATAAAGAAAACAAACCAAGAAATTAAAGCCTTAAACAACAAAAAGCCTACAAAAAGCCTTCAAACATTACAAAAAAAGTTTGATAGCATAGAATGGAAAATTCAAACAACACCATTAAGCCTAAACGAAGAACGAAAACTCATTGAACAAGTTAAACAATTGGAAACTCAAATAAACATTCATAAAAAAATCGAACAGCTAAACCAAAAAATTGTTGAACTAAAGGCTGAGCTTAAGGCTCTCCAAACAAAAAGTAAAATTTTTCATGAAAAACTAACAGAAACAGCGGAGGAAAGCCAGAAAATTCACGAAAAAATGCTGAAAAAGATTGAGGAGGCAAAACGGGTTAAAATGGAGGCTGACGAATTTCATAAACTCTTTCTGCAAGAAAAGGAAAAAGCGAAGCCCATTCAAGAGGAAATTTCAAAAATTTTAAACCAAATTAAGGCGTTGAGGGAAGAAATTCAAAAGAAAGAAGCGGAAGAAAAGAAGAGAGTAGAGGAAACGCTTCGTGAAAAAATTGAAAAACAAGCTAGAGAAAAGCTGAAGCGTGGAGAAAAACTATCATGGGAAGAATTTCAACTCCTCGCAGAGAAGGGGATGGGAGCATAAGATTAAAGTGAGCCTACATAAATAATAGTGAGGAACAGAGGGCTGTATGGCTAAAGAGGAAACAACAGAGAAAAAGGAAAAGCGAATCCTCATTTTATGCGTGGACAGAGACGGCGATTTAGGCTCAAAAGCTGAAATAAAAACCCCAGTTATTGGTAGAAATGAAAACCTAAACGCTGCAGTAGCCCTAGCCCTAAGAGATCCAGAAGAACCAGACGCGAATGCGATGTTTGAGGCGGTTCGCGTTTATGACCGCCTAAAAAGTGAAGGTAAACCAGAAGAGGTTTTTGAAATAGCAACTATATCTGGTTCTGAGCTCGGTGGGGTTGGAGCAGATAGAAAAATTGTGGCTGAACTTAGCGAATTGTTGGGTTCTTTTTCGGCAAGTGAGGTTATTCTGGTTACGGATGGCTATTCAGATGAGGCTGTTTTGCCCCTTGTGGAGTCGAGGGTTCCAGTTTCCTCTGTTAGGAGGATAGTTGTAAAACACAGTGAATCCATAGAGGAGACAGCCGCCATTTTTTCAAGATACTTAAAAATGATAATGGAGAATCCGCGTTATTCCCGCATAGCCTTGGGCTTGCCAGGATTACTCTTGCTGATTTTAGGAGTTCTCTCCATCTTCAATCTTTTATATTATTATTGGGTAGCCTTCATTTTTGTTTTCAGCGTTTTCTTGCTTGTGAAAGGCTTTGGGATTGACAAAACTCTTAAGAACTTTTATCAGTGGATGAAAGAGTATTCTCCACCACCCCTTCAAGTGCAAGTTTCCAATTATTCCACAATTGCTGGAGCTTTATGCATAGTTGTCAGCGTATACTTAGGATGGATAAGCATTACAACGAACATTCCAGCGCAGGCAGATTTGGCAGCTTGGCTTAGTCTTTCACCCCAAATTCTCGGCTACTTCATAAGAGGTTCCATGGACCTCGTGGTGGTGGGGATTTGCGTTGCTTTGTTAGGCAGGGCCATAAGATGGTATATGGAGCATGACGCTAGACTGTTACGAAACGCTGCTCTTATAGTAACTGTGGCTTGGTCAAGGTGGATTCTTGAGGGTACATCAATGGTGCTAATTAAGCCTGAAATGGGATATGAAAGGCTAATCTTTTCCATAATTGTGGGCGTTTTAATAGGCATAGCCTCAGTTTTGATTATAATTGTTGTCCATAGGTCTGCGAGGGGTTTCTTTAAAGAAACGAAAGAGCAGGTTGAAGAGTTTGGAGAAGGCTAAAATTGCTGTTATTGGCGGAACGGGCTTCGAAAAAATGTTTAAGGGTGGAGAACAAATACGTTTAGGAACACCTTATGGAATTGCTCCACCAATATCTGTTGGGAGAGTGGATGATAAGGAAGTGGTTTTTCTCCCAAGGCATGGTCCAGACCATTCCATTCCCCCACATAAGATAAATTATAGGGCGAATGTTTACGCATTATACGAGTTGAATGTGCAGAGAATTATAGCCGTAAATGCTGTTGGCGCCATAAACAGCGATTACAAACCTGGCGACATTGTTGTTCCCCACGATTTTATTGACTTTACAAAGCTTCGCACAACAACATTTTATGATGAAGCCCCTGTAACGCATATTGACGTTTCTCAACCATACTGCCCAGAAATACGCAAATTCCTAATTGAAAATTCACGAAAGTTTGGGCGACGTGTGTGGGATAAGGCTGTTCTGGCTTGCACTGAGGGTCCACGTTTTGAAACTCCAGCGGAAATTGAAATGTTTAGACGTTTGGGTTGTGATGTTGTTGGGATGACTGGGATTCCTGAGGCTGTTCTTGCTAGGGAATTGGAAATTTGTTATGCCACTGTTTGTTTTGTTTCAAACATGGCTGCAGGCATGCAGGAACGGCTAACTCCCCATGAAGTTTCAAAGGTTTCCAAGGAAATCACGCCTATAATGGAGCAAGTTTTAATTGAAACAGTTAGGGTTTTACCCGTCCAACGTGAGGGCAATTGTCCTTGTGCTAATGCTCTCAAAAATGCGAGGTTTAAGGGATGATTAAAACTTTCCTTTCCGTAATTGGTGCTTACAAGTTGTATGAGAGGTGGCTTTGGCATCAAGTTAAAAATGGAGGAAAACCAGAGCACATTGCAATAATTTTGGATGGAAACAGAAGATGGGCTTCTGAGAAGGCTCTTGAACCATGGTTTGGCCACGAAAAGGGCGCTGAGAAGGTTGAGCAACTCCTTAACTGGTGTTTGAAGTTGAATGTTAAATCCATAACTCTGTACGCTTTTTCCACAGAAAATTTCAACCGTCCAAAGGCTGAGGTTGAAGAAATAATGCGAATCGCCGAGGAAGAATTTCGCAAAATCCTAACCGATGAGCGCATACACAAAAACAAAGTGAGGGTTAAAGTCATTGGGAGAGTAAACTTATTGCCTGAAAGCCTACAGAAACTTGTAAGCGATGTGGAAAAGGCAACACAAAATTATGATGAACACTTTCTTAACATTGCTTTTGCTTATGGAGGAAGGGCTGAAATTGTTGATGCCGCAAGAAAAATTGCAGAAAGTGTTCAGCTTGGAAAACTGAATATCCAAAATATTGATGAGGGGATGTTTGAAAAGTATCTTTACACTTCCCACATGCCTAAGCAGGACCCAGACCTAATCATAAGAACTTCTGGGGAGGAAAGATTGAGCGGATTCTTACTATGGCAGTCTGCCTATAGCGAACTCTGCTTTTTAGATGTTTATTGGCCTGATTTTCGCTTAATTGACCTTTTGCGGGCTGTTAGAACTTTTCAAAAGCGTAAGCGCCGTTTTGGCGCATAAAAGCCTTTTAGGCTCTTTTTTTGGCGCTGACTATTGAGATGACATCCCTATCTTTTAGGATGTAGTCTTCTCCAACCCTTTTCCTTTCTCTTGCTTCTACCGCGTAAATGAAGCTTTCTCCAAGTTCTGTGTGGATTAAGTAGGCTAGTTGGCGGGCTGTTGTTCCATAAGGCACAAGGTAAGCGTCTGGCAGAACTCTTCCGTTATGGTCTGATAAGTGTTCTATGTCTTCTACTGGGTAGACTGTTATCATGTTTAGGAGTTTTGAGTAGGCCATATTTATGGCTTCTTGGACGCCTGTTGACCCGTATTTTAGGAGAATTTTCTCTCTTATAGTTTCTAAGGCTTTGATTTGGCTTTCTGTTAGTTTTTCTGGATGCTTTATTTTGAAGTTGCAATCTCCAGGCGTATAGTCTATTAGTTGTTTTTCTGCTGCTCTTCTTAGGGCTAGTTCTGCTTCTGCACAGCATGGAACAACCACATAATTCAGTTTTTTCAGTCTTTCAAAATTCTCTTCGGCTTTTGGGATGTCTATCTTGTTTGCTGCTATTAGCATGGGTTTGGCTATCTGCCTAAGCGTGTCCACAAATTTTAGGAAGTCCTCTTCGCTCCATTGGGTTGGTTTTTCAGCGTTTAACCCAGCCTTTCTTATGGCTTCGAAAATTTGGCTTCTTTTTATGGCTAAACCGCTCAGTCTTTCTTCAAGCATTGAGTAGAGGTCTTTTGTTTCTGATTCTGCTGTTCTGGCAATTTTCGGCCAATCCCGCTTTAAAATGTTAGCCATCCACATTGTTATTTCCCGCTCTAAAAACCGCACATCCTCTAATGGGTCATGCTCTCCAGGCTTGCAAAGTCTCCCCTCAGAGTCTGTTCCCCCGGAAGCGTCAACAATGTGGATTAAGGCGTCCGCCTTCCTAATTTCGTCTAAAAATTGGTTTCCTAAGCCTCTCCCCTGCCATGCCCCAGGCACAAGACCAGCGCAGTCTATGAATTCTACGGGAATTAGGCGTACTCCGTTTAGGCATAGAGAATTAACAGGATTATCTTTGACACCGAATTCTTCATGAACGCATGGAGTGCGCACATAACCAACGCCTCTATTTGGCTTTATTGTTGTGAAGGGATAATTCGCAATTTCTGCTGGAGCAAGGGTTGCTGCGCTGAAGAAAGTGGATTTTCCAGTGTTGGGCTTCCCCACTATTCCGAGCAACCGTGAATAAGACTTTTGCATTTTGACTCCTTGTTAACTATTTGTTGGCGTGTTTGTATATGGTTTTTGTTTAGATTTACATATGGAACAGCATAGACCTATGCAGACTATAATGGTATTTCAAATTTTATGTGTAGGTGTAAATTCTCAGAATCTTTGTAGTTTGAGCTATAAAATATTTAATATTTAATTCATAAGAATACTGTTTTGGTGAGATAATGCGTCTTCCTGAAAAGGTTAGTCTGCGGATAGCATTAGCATTGACATTATCAGCAGTGTTGATTACAGTAATCCTCATTTTTGCTTTTGAAAAAAGAATGGCATGTCCAAGATATTCAACATATACTATTTTTAAAGAAAGCGAGGATTATTTTGCTGAGAATGCTGAGGGAGTGATTGCTTATTCTGGGAAAGATGCTGGCGTGGTGATACAATCAGCGATAAATTCTTTGAAAAACGGTGGAAAAATATTCATAAAAAGTGGAGTCTATCCTTATTCCACAACATTAACTATAACGGATGATTGTGTTGAAATTGAAGGCGAAACAATCGGCAATGTTGGTTATTTTGGAACAATTTTACAATATACAGGTAATTCTGTAGCTCTTCAAATAGGTGCCTCTGACTCCTCTTCTCCAATCTACTTTGTTTCAATTAAGAATCTGATGATAGAAGGCTCTACAAATGCCGAGGGAGGCATAAAATCTTACAATGCAATTTATATGACCCTTGAGAGCCTTCACATTCGAGAATTTTATAACGGTTATGGCATCACTGTGAGTTCCAAAGGACACTTTTCAGAAGTATGCTTACTAAGAAACCTTGTTCTTATGAGGGTTAAATATGGCATTCGTTTTGATAATGAAAATACAACTAATCAAATAAATTACATAACGATAGATAATTGCAACATTTATGGCAACACGACAGAAACTTATCAGAATGGAAGCGTTGGAATTTATATTGCGGCGGATTATAACGGTGCCGAAATAAGTAATGACATTACAATTAAGGATGTCAGACTTTGGTTTTTTGAAAAAGGAATAGAAAATCACGGTTATTACACTAGAATTTACAATCCAGATTTTGATAGAGGATTTTATTTTGCAATTTATGAGAATGGAACCAATACCTTGGTTGTTCACCCAAGATTTGGCGAGAACATCACAAGCAGATGGCATTGGGGCGGAATAAAAACATACGTAATTGACAACGACACAATTATTCCACTAGAATGTCGCGTGCTTGTTCCTGTTCCAAATGGTGCCTCAAATATAACAATTCAGCTATCTAGGACACAAGAAGATGCTAATTATGGAGTTTCCGTTCTACCCAATTGGTCAACGACTGTTTACGTGACCATGAAAAATACAACTCACTTCACAATAAACTTCGGCACGCCAGCTGGCGAGAGTGCAAAAATTGATTGGTTTATATATAGACCGTAAAGTTTGCCAAGAACTTAACAATTATTTCTGGATAAATTTTACCTTTCCGATTAGGTCATAGCAATTCATGAGCGTCCATTTGTTTTTGCTTGTAATGTTTAAAAATTATATAGGGCACGGTTTATATGAAGTTCTCAATCCTAGGGGAGGAAAATGATTGATGCAGCACTTGCCAAAGGAAATGCTTGTTGAAATGTTTAGGAAGATGGTTGAAATCCGCTTTTTCGAGGAGAAGGTCTTCGATTTATATGCTCAGAATCTTGTTCCTGGAACAATTCACCTTTACGCTGGGGAAGAAGCCGTTGCTGTTGGCGTCTGCGCTGCCCTTGAAAGGGATGATTATATTACGAGTACGCATAGGGGTCATGGTCATTGCATTGCCAAAGGCGCTGACCTAAAGCGGACGATGGCTGAGATTTTGGGTAAGAAGACTGGTTATTGTAAGGGTAAGGGAGGTTCAATGCACATTGCGGATTTCAGCATAGGAATGTTGGGCGCTACTGCTGTTGTTGGCGCTGGAATCCCAATAGCTGTTGGTGCTGGCTTATCCATAAAACTTAGAAAGACAAGGCAGGTTGTGGCATGCTTCTTCGGCGAAGGAGCCTCAAACCAAGGAACATTCCATGAAGGCATAAACATGGCTTCTGTTTGGAGGCTTCCAGTAATCTTTGTATGCGAAAATAATCTTTACGCCATGGGAACCCGCCAATCAAGAGTCATGAACATTGAAAACATTGCAGACAGAGCCACAGCCTACGGAATTCCAGGCGTTGTGGTGGATGGAAACGATGTCCTAGCAGTTTATGAGGCTACTGTGAAGGCTGTGGAAAGAGCAAGAAAAGGCGAAGGACCAACCCTTATTGAATGCAAAACTTATAGGCATAAGGGGCATTCGCGTGTTGACCCAGCAAAATATAGACCAAAAGAAGAAGTGGAAGAGTGGCTGGCTAAAGACCCGATTAAACGTTTTAAGGAGAAACTTCTGCAGGAAGGCGCCATCACAGAGGCTGAAATTCAACAGATTGAGCAGGAAGTTGCGGCTGAAATTGATGCGGCTGTTAGATTCGCAATGGAAAGTCCATATCCAGAGCCAGAAGAAGCCTTAGAAGATGTTTACGCATAAATGGGAGGATGGAATGTGCGAAAAATAACTTATAGGGAAGCCCTCCGCGAGGCATTACGCGAAGAAATGCGCCGAGACCCAACAGTTTTCCTTCTAGGAGAGGATATTGGCAAATATTGGGGTGGAGCCTTCAAAGTCACGGAAGGCTTAGCAGAAGAATTCGGCGAAGAAAGGGTTAGGGACACGCCAATTTCAGAGTCAGCCATAATCGGCGCAGGCGTCGGCGCAGCTATAACTGGGATGCGTCCAGTGGCGGAAATAATGTTTGGAGATTTGACGGCTTTAGCCATGGACCAAATTGCAAATCAAGCTGCGAAAATTCGCTATATGTTCGGTGGACAAGCAAAATGTCCGCTTGTAATTCGAACCCCCTTCGGGGCTGGAGTAAACATCGCTTCGCATCATTCGCAAAGCTTGGAAGCGTGGTTTATGCATGTGCCCGGTTTGTATGTGGCTTTGCCTTCAACGCCATATGATGCCAAGGGACTTTTGAAATCAGCCATTAGGGGCAACAATCCAGTCATGTTCTGTGAACACAAACTTTTGTATCCAATTGAAGGTGAAGTTCCAGAGGAAGAATACACTATTCCTTTTGGATTAGCTGATGTGAAGAGGGAAGGCGAAGACGTAACCATAGTAGCCACATTATACATGGTTCACAAAGCCCTAAGCGCTGCAGAAATCCTTCAAAAGGAAGGCGTAAGCGTTGAGGTTGTGGACCCAAGAACATTAACACCTTTAGACAAGCAAACAATAATCGATTCTGTCAAAAAAACTGGTAGGATAGTCATTGTAAGCGAAGACTGCAAAACCGCTGGCGTAAGCGCGGAAATAGCCGCCATAATCGCCGAAGAAGCCATAGACTATTTGGACGCTCCAATAAGGCGTGTAGCTGAACCAGACACGCCCATACCCTTCAGCCCACCACTGGAACAATATGTGATTCCAGACGAAAAAGCCATAATCAAAACCGTGAAAGAAGTGTTTTAATCGCTTTTGTGCTTTATCAGAAGCTGATAGGTGACGATGTCTAATTTCTTGCCCCAAGGAGTTTCTATTGTGGCTTCTTTTAGTTGTTGGAAACCATTCTTCTCGTAAAATCGCCTAGCGTGAATTTCTTCTTTTCCCGTGTTCACGATTACATTGTTGATTTCTCTTTGTTCCATGTCTGAGAGGGCATGTTGCAGCAGTTGTGTCCCAATTCCCCTTCTTTCATGGGGCGGAAAGATTATGATGCGGTCTAATTCTGCGGTGTTTGCATCTTGTTGTATAGTTTGGGCGAATCCTATTATGTCATTGTTTTCAAGGGCGAGGTAAAACGTCGCTTTGCCTTTTGTAATTGCTTTCAGTAACGTTTCTTTGGCAAAAGCTTTTTTAACATACTCATCTGGAATGCCAAATTTAACAACGTTATCCAGATATATCTTGCTTTTCTTGTTTTCCAAGAGCGCTAAAAGCTTTCTACTTAGGGCTTTAATGTCTTCATTATTTGCCTTTCTAATAATAACCATTTTACAGGACATCCTCCATAAACCAACTTGACAGGCGATGTAAGAATGTTTATAAAAAGATTTTGCAGAATTTTCTTGAAAGCAAGTTTATCTGGAAACTATGGACTTTGCTAATTCCAAAAGCGAAAATGAAATAAGAGGCAAAAATGACATGACAACGGCGAAACCAATATGGTTACGAAGGTTGTTATGCCAAAACTCAGCTTGACAATGAAAGAGGGCACAGTGGGTAAATGGTATAAGCGGGAAGGCGAAAGCGTCGAGAAGGGCGAACCCATAGTGGAGGTGATTTCAGAAAAAGCCACATACGACTTAGAAGCCCCAGCCTCTGGCATTTTAAGGAAAATTTTTGTCCAAGAAGGCGTTGACGCAGAGGTTAACGCAGTTCTTGCAGTTATAACAGCCCCAAACGAACCATTTTCAGAAGCAGAAATTCTCCAACCAGCTGAGGAGAAGGAAAAGGAAAGGCTGGTTTTGGCTTCGCCAGCCGCTAAACGCTTAGCAAAAGAGTATGGCATAGACTTATCCCTTGTTAAGGGCACGGGACCAGAAGGAAGAATAGTTGAAGAAGACGTGAAAAAATACATTGAAGAAAAAAGCCTTGTTCAGCCAAAAGTGAAGGAAATTATTCCATTAACTGGTTTTAGAAAAACCTCAGCCGAAAGAGTCTCCTTGAGCTTCAAAACAGCACCCCACAGCACCATAATAATGGAGGTGGACGCTTCTAAGGCTAAAGAATTATACGAAAAACTTCATGTTTCCTACACAGCTATTATGGTTGAAGCCGTGGCTAAAGCCCTACGGGAACATCCCATGCTAAACTCGACTTTGGAAGGAGATAAAATAAAAATTTTTGAAGACATAAATGTAGGCGTGGCTGTTGCCACCAGTCAAGGCTTGGTTGTTCCAGTTATACATAATGCTGATAGAAAATCCCTAAAAGAAATCGACACAACCATTAACAATTTGACAGAAAAAGCCAGAAATGGAAAACTTTCTAAGGAAGAGCTCAGCGGAGGAACCTTCACAATAACAAACCTAGGCATGTACGGCGTAGAATTTTTCACTCCAATAATTAATCCGCCGGAAGCAGCAATCCTCGGCGTGGGGAAGATAAGGGAAAAACCAGTTGTTGTTAATGGAAAAATGGAAACAAAACCCTTCATCCTATTAAGCCTTTCATACGACCATAGAATTATTGACGGCGCCCCAGCAGCCCAATTTTTAGGCAAAGTCAAAGAAAGAATCGAAAAAGGCTCAGTTTAGGATTCCTTAACCTTTTCGGCTGTTTCAACGGTTTCCTTTAGGCTTTTACTGACAAGTTTCAATTTTGTTTCCTTAATCATTGCTACGCCGCGACTGGTAATTATTGAGCCTGCCCAAACAATTACTATGAAAATGAAGAAGAAAACGCATGCATTAGTGAAAAGAGCCATCGCCTTTACAAAATCGCTTGTGTCTGTTGGAATTTGGATAAATTGGGGAATTTGGGATTGGTTTAAAAATGTGATGATGGCGAGGACTGCTGGAATTATTATTAGGATTAAGCCTAATGCAAGCAGCACATAGCCAACAATTTTTTCAGCTTTCTTTTCGGGCTTCATAAAAGCGAATATCCCATTATTTTATAAAAGGTTTATTCCAAAAACCATCAGATTTTCTTTTAGAAAGTCTTAAGTGTTCAGCCATAAAGAAAAGTTTGAGCCAAAATGAAAGTTGCCATGTATTATAGCCAAAAGGATATAAAAATTGAAGATTTGCCCAAGCCAAAAATAGGCGAAAACGAAGTTCTCGTGAAAATGAAGGCTTGTGGGATATGCGGTTCAGACATGATGGAATGGTATTTACAGAGGCGGGCGCCACTTGTGCTTGGTCACGAACCAGCAGGCATAATCGCCGAGAAAGGAAGCAAAGTTGAAGATTTCAGTGTTGGCGACAAAGTTTTTGTTCACCATCATGTGGCTTGCCTAAAATGCCACTATTGTCTCCATGGCGATTACACATTATGCGAGCAATTCCATAAAACCCATATAGAACCAGGAGGCTTCGCAGAATACTTCCGAGTGCCAGCCCCAAACCTTGAAATTGACACTTTGAAACTTCCAGAAAGCCTAACGTTTGAAGAGGCAACATTCATAGAACCCGTTGGCTGCTGTTTAAGAGCAATAAGCAAATGTAAATTGCAAGCTGGCGATTCCGTTGCCATAATAGGCTCTGGAAACATTGGAATAATCCACATAGCCTTATCAAAAATTTTCGGCGCCACGAAAGTATTTGCCAGCGACTTAATAGATTATAGGCTTAATATAGCCAAAAAGTTTGGAGCAGACATTACAGTTAACCCTAAAAAAGAACATTTAAACGAAATAGTTAAGGCTGAAACTGATGGGCGAGGCGTAGATATAGCCTTCGTCACAGCCCCAAGCTTAGAAGCCTACAAGGCTGGCTTAAGCATTTGCCGCAAAGGCGGAAAACTCTGCATCTTCGCCCCAACCCATCCCAAAGAAAAGCTTCAGATAAGCCCAAAAGACCTATTCTTTTCAGAAATCCAAATAATCCCATCCTATTCAACTTCCCATCTGGAAACACGCTTGGCTCTGGAGCTAATAAAATCAGGAAGGCTAAAATTGAAGGAGTTAATAACGCACCGTTTTAGGCTTGAGGAGGCTGCTGAAGCCTTTAAAACAGCCTTAGAAAATAAGGAAAGCCTAAAAGTCATAATCTTCAACTAAAAACTTTAAAATTTTCAATACTACTAAGAGATAACGTCTTATATGTTGGAGCAGCCTTCGAATCAAATTTTATAATGTGTGTTATTATTTAGTTATCATTGCAGTGCTGGAGGGAAGGAGTCGTGGAGTGGTTTTCTGAGGGAGAGTCTGTTGTTAAGCCTGAAGAGTTTGCTCCTAAGGATTTGGGATCCGTTAGTTTGGGGATAATAGTTTTTGTTAAGCGTGTTTATGAATGGATGAAGGCTGCCACATGTGGTATTGCTTTTGAAAGGGAGGAGGGTGTTGTTGGAGCCAAACGATTTTTCGTTACGAAGGATGGGCTTGCAGTATTTCACTCCTACTTTGGTGCTCCAGCAACCGTGGCTTTGGGTGAGGCTCTTATTGCTGCTGGAGTTAAAAACATACTAATTTTCGGTGAAGCTGGCTCAATAAGTTCAGAGGTTGATATTGGCCAAATAGTGGTTCCGACATTTGCTATCCGAGAGGAGGGGGTAAGCTACCATTACTTATCACCAAACTTTGAAGCAAAACCTTCAGACAATCTTTTAAGAAACATTAAAGCGCTTCTCCGTAAAATGAATGTGCCATATAAGGAGGGAGGTGTCTGGACAACTGATGCACCCTTCAGAGAAACGACGAAAAAGGTTTTAACCTATTCAAAGGCGGGCATCCTCGCAGTGGAAATGGAGTGTTCCGCCCTATTCTGCCTCTCTACTTACCGAAAGACAAATTCCGTTGCACTCTTGATCATAACCGACACTTTATGGGGTGGAATATGGAAACCAGCATTCAACGAGGAAAAGGTGGTTGACGTGGAGAAGCGAATATCAGAAACATTAGTAACACATTGGAACAAACTAATTAGCAAATATGTCCAACGGTGACGATCCTAAACGTAATTATTCCTTTAAGTCGTCGTTAATATAATTCGAAAAGTTTGATTCATAATTCGGAAGTATTATTTGGGTTTTCATTATTTGATATTGTTTGGTCAGATAAAAAGGGTTGAGTAGTTGGATAGGGTGGAGTTTTCTTGGAAGATGTTGCTTGCGGCACTAGTTCTTGTAGTGTTTGGCATACTGTTAATGTTTGAGAGTTCAAATATGCTTTTTGAAATGAACCCTTTATCAATTGTTTTTATGGTGTTAGCTGTCCTCTTCATATTTTCTGGAATAATCCTAATTGTTATGGGTTTGGCGGCGATGGCTTCTTTTTAAGGGAGAAATCTCCATATACCTTAGCCTATAATCTTAACAAGTGATAAAAATGAAGGCGGCAATGTTATACGGCATAAAAGACTTAAGAATTGAAGAAATATCAAAGCCAGAGGTTAATGCTGGCGAAGTTCTCGTTAAAGTTAAAGCAGCCACAACATGCGGCACGGACCTAAAAATTTTCCAGAGGGGTTATGTTGAAAAAGTGATAAGGCTTCCAACGGTTTTTGGGCATGAATGGGCTGGAGAAGTTGTTGAGGTTGGCGAAGGCTTAGAATGGCCAAAGAAGGGTATGCGTGTTCGTGCTGGCAATAGCGCTCCATGCTTGCGCTGTGCCATGTGTCAGAAGGGTAAGTATAATCTTTGCGAAAACATGATTTGGCTTTGGGGCGCCTATGCAGAATACATTAAGGTTCCAGCCCGCATGGTTTTGGTTAATATGCAAGAAATTCCAAAGCATGTTTCTTATGAAGAGGCAGCCATAACTGAACCATTAGCCTGCGTTTTGCACGGCGTGGAAGAGGCAGGAGTGAAGTTGGGCGATACAGTAGCCATAATTGGCGCTGGACCCATAGGATTGCTACACCTATTAACCGTGAAAAAATTAGGCGTTGAAAAGGTGATTATTATAGACCTTGTAGATGAAAGGCTCAGTTTTGCTGAAAAGCTCGGCGCAGATGAGACAATTAATGCTGGAAAGGTGGATGTTGCAGAAAAAGTTAGGCAGATAACGGGTGGTTATGGCGCAGATGTTGTTATTGAAGCCATAGGTTTGCCAACCACTTGGGAGCAAGCCCTAACGCTTGTTAGGAAAGGTGGAACAGTGCTTGAATTTGGAGGATGCCCGCCCAAAACGGAAATAAGGGTTAACACGGAGCTTCTCCATTACGGCGAAGTAAAAGTTATGGGCGCCTTTCACGCAACGCCTTTGCATTTTAGAAGAGCCCTAAACTATATAGCCTCAAAAACAATCAACGTTAAACCACTAATAACGCGGAAGATGCGGCTTGAAGAAATAAAAGAAGCCTTCCAAATACTCTCCACATCAAAGAGTGAGATTAAAATTGCCATAAACCCATAAAATTAGGAGATAGGATTGACCTTATGGCTGAAGCTGATGGTTATATTTTGAGGATAGCCAAAAAAGAATGGGTTAACCAAGTTTTTGAAATGGCAATTTATTACACTGGTTTCCGTAGAAAATGGAAGGTTGGGCAAATAATAATCTTCGTTCATAAGACGGCTGTAGGCGATGCTTTCATGGGTTATGGTGAAATTGGAAATGTTTACGGTTTGGATGAGCTTTCCGAAGAGGAAAGGAGTGAATGTGAAAGGTGGGGATGGAAGAAAGCCATAGAATTCAAATATGTAATACGATTTGAAAAGCCCTTACCAGTCAAAGAAACATTTCTCAAAGACATGAAAATTCGCGGCAGAACTCTCCACGGTTTTCGGCTTAGCAGGGAAAAATTAAATTCTATTATAAGTGATGCTGAAAGGCTTCAGCCTAAAACATCTTAAAAGGTTTTTAACCACAACGCTTAAGTGTTTAAGGCAATGTTATTTTGTTGTCAAATATGTAGGTGTTGAAAAGTTTGGCAGTTGAAGGTTTTTCGGGAAGCAGACAACCAGTAGACGTGAAAGTAGGCGAATTAACCCCAAATTCCAGAGCAGTAAACGTAACAGCAAAGGTGGTTTCAAAAAGCGAAATTAGAAACATAGCCACAGGAAGGGATGGCGCTCCCCATCGTGTATGCGACGCTTTAGTCGGCGACGAAACAGGATGCGTTTACCTAACCCTATGGGACGACAACATCGAAAAAATAAAGGAAGGCGACACAATAAAAATTGGGAACGGTTATGTAACCCTATTTAGGGGCAACATGCGCTTAAACGTTGGCAGATATGGCAACTTGGAAGTGGCAAAAGAAGCATTAGCAGGCGAAGTGAACACTGAGAACAATTTGTCCAGCAAAGTTTACGAGCAGGAGCGAAGACCTTTCAGAGGACGTGGCAGAAGGGACTTTGGCGGCGGAAGAGAAAGAAGGGGCGGCTACAGACAAAGAAGATACTAAGGCTCTTAACTAAACAGTTTCCATTCACTTTCTTCCTTTCAACTTTATTTTAGCATTAACTTTCAATAACTTTTTCTGCATCCTTTACGTATGCCAAAAAGCTGTAGCCCTTCTTTTCCTCATGCTTCATTCCAATCTTGCCATACAAGCTTTTGATTATGGCTTTTTCAATAACCGCTGCCCCTAAACCAAATATTCTACGTAAACCATCCGCAAACTCTTCAAGCTTATCAGGAATTTCCTCTTTTTTAACACCATACAAATTTTGAAGATGAAAGTATACTGCTTCTCTTCCGCTCTCTCCAAGGGTCAACAAACCCTCACCCACAGCCTCAAGCAAAATTTGCTTAAAAGTTTCTTTTTTGCTCAAGGCTTTTCCCTCTCAAAGTTCTTTTGTGTGGATGTAGAAGGCTAATAGGAAGAAGATGTAACCGAAATGGTAAAAAAGTTCCAGAAAATGCCCACTGTAGTAGGTTTCTTGCAGGGTTGTGTAGCTGAATAGAATATCGCCACACACATTCATAAAAATTCCCAAGTTAATGAGAAGCCAAGATTTCCCCAGTTTACCCTTCATGAAAATTAATAGCCCAAGAAAAGAGATGGAAAGCAACACTATATCAAGAAGAGGATAAGCGAAATCTGCAGCTAAAGTGAGCGCATCCTCTTCTGAACCGATTACTGGAGTAATCAATGCGAAGGATATTGCCAAAGCCAAAATGATTGTAAGCGCTAAGGCGACGGCTAACATTTTCTTTGATAAAACGGCACCAAAAATTTTAACATAAAAGTATAATGCAAAAAAGAATGGAATATACCCAGCAATCCAAAAAACGTCAGCAACCGAGGGATAGGGCACTTCCACATTCCAGATCAGCGTGTAACCCATCCAAACAGATTCGCCCACAAACCAGAAGAACAAACCAATTGTGAAAAGGAGCCATATTATTGAAAAGCGTTCCTCACGTTTACGCCAATATTTCTGTAATGAAATTCCAGAAACAACAACGGCGACACCAGCAATCACTGGAGAAAAAGCATTAGAAAAGAATGACATAAATTCTGGATAATAACTTTGAAAAGCATAAATCAGCGCCAAGCCAACCATCAGAGCTAAAGCAATTTTGTAGATGGTTAACATTGCCGCCGCTCCTCATTTAATGGGAAAGAGAGCCTTTCTTTTACAACTATTTTAATCTTAGGAATAGAAAATACATATTCAGCGTAATTAACCCCATTTTTGTTGATTTTTCTCAAAATATACCGCAACATTTTAAAACTTGAAAATGTTAACGGGAAGCGTTCACGTTAAAGGAGATGAATAAATGTCTAAACCAAAAAAGGAGGAAAGAAAACCCACAGTGGAAGAGTTGTTGACAAAAGCAAAAAAACCATCACAACTGGCGCCTCCGATGCATAAGTTTTATGAAGGAAAAGTTCAAGTTATGCCAAAATGCGCCATAACAAGCCCAGACGACTTTGCAATATGGTACACGCCTGGCGTTGCCGCTCCATGCAAAGAGATTCAAGCCAACCCAGAAAAATCCTTTGAACTTACAAACCGCTGGAATTATGTAGCCGTAGTTTCTGATGGAACCCGTGTTTTAGGTTTAGGCGACATAGGACCAGAAGCAGCCATGCCAGTCATGGAAGGAAAAGCCCTCCTATTCAAATATTTAGGCGGAGTGGACGCCTTCCCAATATGCCTAAAAACAAAAGACCCAGAAGAAATAATCCGAGCCTGCGAACTCATCGAACCATCCTTCGGAGGCATAAACCTAGAAGACATTGAAAAACCAAAATGCTTCTACGTTCTAGAAAAAGCAAGGGAACGCCTACAGATTCCAGTTTGGCACGATGACCAGCAGGGAACAGCCACAGTAATATTAGCTGGGTTGATAAATGCTTTCAAAATTGTAGGCAAAGACCCGAAAAAAAGCCTAATAACCCTTATTGGTGCAGGCTCAGCTAACATTAGAACAGCCTATGTCCTAATAAGATGGGGAATCAAGCCAGGAAACATAATAATGGTGGACACTAAAGGCATAATATATCCAGGCAGAAAGGACATAACAAAAGAAGAGGACCCGTGGAAATACGACCTAGCCCAAAAAACAAATGCTGAGGGAAGAACAGGCGACATAGCAGAAGCCTTCAAGGGCGTAGACGCTGTGGTTGCCGCATCAAAACCTGGACCCGACACAATAAAGAAAGATTGGATACGCACAATGGCTGACAACTCCATAGTTTTCGCTTGTGCAAATCCAATACCAGAAATTTGGCCATGGGAAGCCAAAGAAGCAGGAGCCCGCATAGTAGCCACTGGAAGAAGCGACTTTCCAAACCAGGTTAACAACAGTTTAGGCTTTCCAGCCATATTCAGAGGAGTCTTAGATGTGAAAGCAAAAACGGTAACAGACGACATGTGCATAGCGGCAGCCCAAGAACTTGCAAAATTCGCAGAGGAAAGGGGAATGCATGAAAATGACATCCTTCCAAGAATGGAGGAATGGGAAGTTTATCCAAGAGAAGCCGTTGCATGCGCGCTAAAATCTATAGAGCAGGGAGTAGCAAGAGTCAAGCCCAGCAGAAAGGAACTTTATGAGAGGGCTGTGGCAATAATTCAAAACGCAAGAAAATCTACCGAAATCCTAATGAAACAAGGGTTAATAAAGCCGCCACCACCAGAAAAGGAGCTCCTCAAATAGAAAAAGGCTAGAAAAACACTAAATTTCAACCTTTTATTTGTAATTCGTCGAAAATTATTAAGTTCTGATGATATCCCCCGCAAAATTTTCCCCAGCAAAATCTCCCTTTTTTCTTTCTTGTTTTGACGTAAAAGCTGAAATCATAAGTCTAACTTGTAAAAGAAGGCTAATATTTTCCAGAAATGTAATTTAGAGTAGAGAGTTTAAATTATGAAGGACCACGTGGGCATAACCATTGATCGAGAGCTTTTAAGGGAAATTGAGGAAGCCAGAGGAAGGGAAAAGCGGAGCACTTTCATGGAATACTTGTTAAGGCTTGGACTTAAAGCCTACCAGCAGCAAGGAAAAGCCCAAAAGCAAAAGGAACCGTCAATTTATGGGCCTAATGGGGAACCTTGGAGATGACTTCGGAACAGGAGCCTCTTAATAACGAGCAGCTGACAAAGATGATGGCGGATATTCTCAAAAGGCTCATTGTTTTAGAAGAGCGGGTCGCCCTGCTGGAAAAGTCCAGGAAGAGCAAACAATGAGCCAAGCCCAATGTCGAGAATGTGGAGCCATAGCCTCCCGCAAAAACAAAGACTTAATCAAGGAATGGGTGGCAACCCCGGAGCCTGCACCAGGAAGAATTTTTGTTATAATTCATTTGTGGAGATGCCCCAAATGTGGAGCCAAATTTAGGTCAGCCACCCGGGTTTGGCCTGCAAAGGTTGAGGTTAGAATCGAAGGCATTAAGGAAACATAGAAAAAGCCCGAGGAAGAACACGTTAATGCCCAGAAAAGACGTTATTAAAATAGTTTTGAGCAAAGAGCAACATGAAATTCTTAAACGGTTAGCCCAAAGACTTGGCATAAGCGAAAGCGAGACCATGCGCACGGCTTTCATGGAATACGCCAAAAACCTAAGCCTAATCAGCGAATACATCAAAACCAATTTTAAAACTTGAAAGCCCATGATTTTTGGTCAAGTTTTCAGCCGATACGAGCCTAGCCCCCCTAGTTTTTCCAAAAGAAACAAAGGGCTGGGTTCCAATCCCGCGAAAATGGCTTTAGGGGGAGCTTTATTTTCCCTACCCCTTCCCCCTAGGCTTTTCGCTAAGAACACAGAAGGCTAGAGGCTGCAGATCTGCACCGTGGACTTTTAAGTTTTAGGCGGAAAAGGTGAAAATAATAGGTTTTGGCATGTTTTGCATAGGGTTTCTCCGTCAGTTTTTAGGAATATTTTGCCACATTTATGGCAGATTGCAACGTCCAAGCCTAATTTAGACAGTTGAACGGCTAGGTCTATTTTCAGCAAGAAAGGGTTTCTTGCTGCCACCCTTCATTCCCCCATGGGTGAACCTTTGGTCTAGAAGGATTCTCTATATAAATTTAGCGCAAAAACAAGGATTTGGCGGGAAAATTTGCCATTTTCACTTTAACTTATCTCTCTCCGCTGTTTTGAAATTGTCGTTTGGGCATTAGTTTCTTGAGGCTTTGAATGGCAGTTGTACTTTAAATCCTAAAGTTTAATCATTAGGTTTTGTTGTGTGTTTGGATTCATAACCTATAAGTTAACGTATCAACTCTTGATATTCACGATAAAGATGAAGCTCAACCGCCAAATACTAATGCTCATCCACACCTTAGGCTTAAGCTGCCTAGGAGGAGCCATATTCCTCCAAATCCTAGTCTTCACGGATATTCTCCAACACGGATATTTCATGGCGGTTGAAAACAACCCAGCCATACTAATCCTAGAAATAATTTTAACAGCCTTCGCAGTAGTCTACTTCATATACATATACCAACACCTCATCCGCTCAATAAAATAACAGCCTCACATGTTCGGAACTGTCAGAAATTGTTAAATAAACTTCTCTAAAAGAATATCCACCAACGCCTTAAATGGTGATGACATTGGTTAAATTAAAAGTTAATGTTTTGACAACAGTTGCCATTCTGATTATCGCATCAATCTTCACAAGCGCAACCTTGGTCCACGCATCCGAAGAATTGAAAGAGTTCTTTTCAAAAGATTACGCTGGAATATCCTTAAGGGCAGAGGCTACAAATGAAACCATTCCAGGAGGAAATTTAACCCTAAAAATTTGGATAAACTGCACAGCCCGAGGCGTCAAAATTGAACATTTAAGCCTCAACGTTTATGGCTTTGTAGAAGGCAAAGAAAAAACTCTGCTATACAACGCTCAAGTACTTAATAATACTGCGTTAGAGCTTGACGAAGTCCGCTATGAAAATTTCAACATAAGTTTGCCAGTAAATGTTTGGGGTTGCGCCCTTGCAGAAATAAGCGTAGCATATTCTATTATGGACACGCCATTACCAAGCATTTATCCAAGTTTTCCAATAACATTCATTAGAAACATAGCCTACGAAGAACTTCAAAAGGAATACGAAGAATTAAGTGAATTTTGTGATGAGCTTAATGAAACTTTCTTTGAAAACTTTCAAATGAACCTAACCATAGAAAATTTAGCCAAACTAAATAATACATTAAAAGAACTTCAGGGAAGATTGGGCGAGCTTAACACTACAAGGGTTGCTGTTGGAGTTTTAGCCATAATAGCCTTCTTCTTTGTCATAACCACTTTGTATTTGGCAGTGCGGAAACCAAAACAGTACTGGTAAATCTCTCCCCTTTTCCCCTATTTCATTTTGTGCAGATTTTGGGCTGCGATAAAGGTTAGGCCTTTCTCCGTTAGTGCGCGGGCTGTTCTGTTTACGGCTTCATGCTTGTCTAAATAGTTGGCTAAAAGTTTTGGCATGAGCCCCTTAGCAATTATCTCCCGCTTTGGAATGAAGTAATCAAGTAAGTCTGATGGTTGCTCTCTGGTCTTTTCAATTTCTGGGATTCCACCCTCATGTTTTGCGCTTATATTTTTCACATGATCCGCAATTTGTAAGAGTTCGTTTAGGCGGTCGTAGGGTTGCCTAACAATGCTCTTGTAGGCTTCCGTAATGTGGTGCTCAATGCGAACTATATCCTCAAAATTGAAGGCTTTTCTGATATAGGCGGAAAGCTCAATGGTTTCATTATTCACGGAATTGGAGAGGTTAAACCCGATGAGCGGTGTTTTGCCGTCGTCCCTGCTGAAGAGTTTTGCAGTCATCAAAGTCCAGAATATAGAGTAGGGATTATCGTTTCCGAGAAAAACTGAAATTTTAAATTCAATGTCTATTCCAAGCTTGAAAAGCCAATATCCCAAAAGCACAGTTCCAGAGTTCACGTTTAAAACTTGCTTAACGCCATATTCAGTATAATAATGGAGAAACTCCTCAACCCACTTCAAAGAATAATGGTTTGGCACTCCCACACCGCCAAAATAGCCAGTTATTGTTTCTGGACCGCCAAGATGAACGTTAATAGGCGCACCGTTCGGTCCTAGCATTGTTCCTTTTGTGTCTAGGGTTTGCACGTAAGAGGCGCCTATAACTTGCATGGCTGCCGCAAAAGCCAAAATATCATCATCCTCCACCTGCTCCTTCATGTTGCGGACTCGAATGTAACGGGCTGGCATCAACTCTTGCCTTTCAATGGCTCTTTTTGCCTCTTCTATAAGCCATGGGAAAAAGTTGGAAGCACTAATTTCCAAAGTGACGGCGAAGGTTTCGTCAAACTTCATGGAGTCAGCCTTCTTTCCCAAAACTTTTCTGCGATAAGCTGGTATGCTAATGAAGGCTTCAGCGTCCCGCTGCTTGAGGAGCCATTCAATATCCTTTAGAAATGGAGACCTTTTCTCTTCAAGCCTTTTCATCAAATTTTCAAGTTTGCGGGCTTCTCTGGCTTTACGGTTAATTTCCTCAACACCACCATACTTATCAATAATCTCCAATAACCTATTCACTAAGGGGTTATCTTTCCTCAAAATAAAATCGTTAATTTCCTTCAAATTAGCTTCTTTAATTCTCAACTTTTCCCTAAGATTATCCAAAAGTGATGCCCTCCAAACAGTGAGCTTATTTTATTTGCAGCAAATTTAAACGTTTTCGATGCTTTCTCAGTTCTTTTTAATTCCCTTTGGAAAAGCCTTCTTCATGTCGTCAAAGAATTTGTCCATCTGCCCATACATTCCATAAAGCTTTAAGCATGGAAAATCTTGGCAGAAGGTGCAAAGTTTTAAACCCTTACTTTTTGCGCAATCCCTAATTTCGCATTTTTCCCTAGCCCAGCAGCCTTTACAGGTGAACTCTTTTGAGCCAACAACGTAGAAGGGACACCAACCGCAGTATAAACCGCAGGGTCCAATAAGGTTTTCTTCAACCATAATGGCATACTCCTAAACCCTTGTTCTTCTCAACCCCTTTATAAATAGATATGCGCCCAAACCAGCCCGACAACAATGGCATCATAATTTTCCAAATTTCCGCAACTCCATTTATTAAAATTCTATTTCAAAGCTTAAATGATATAAAGCCTATGCTTAACTAAAAGAAGGGAGACATAAACAATGTTTAAGCCTGAAGGAATCCTACCCGCCTTAGTCACGCCTTTCACGGATGATGGAAAAGCCGTTGACGAAGAAAGACTCCGCGCTTTGGTTAATCGATGCCTCGAGTTAGGAGTTCATGGAGTTGTTCCATGTGGAACAACGGGCGAATTTGTCAATTTAACAACTGAGGAAAAGAAAAGTGTCATAAAAATTGTTGTGGACGAGGTTAATGGAAAAGTTCCTGTTATCGCTGGAACTGGAGGAAGTGGAACAGACCAAGCCTTGGAGATGACAAAATATGCGAAGGACGTGGGCTGTGATGCCGCTTTGATTGTTACGCCTTTCTATTTGAAGCCCGCAGACCGTGGAATATACGAGCATTATGACACAATTGCAAGCAAGGTTGACATGCCCATAATCCTCTATAACATTCCCCAATGCACTGGTTTGCCACTGCCTTGGCAGATGGTTGAGGATTTGGCGCAAATCCCAAACATCGTGGGCTTAAAAGACAGCAGCGGACAACTAAGCTTCATTTTAGCAGTTCTAGAGAAAGTCAGAGACAAAATCAACGTTTTATGCGGACACGACGAAGTTGTCGTGGCAGCCTTAGCCGCTGGATGCTCTGGGGCTATACTTGCAAGCGCCAATGTCATACCAGACATTTGGGTTCAAATATACAATCACGTGAAAAATGGCGAGCTGCAAAAAGCCCGTGAACTGCAATATAAGGTGCAGAAAATAGCCAGAATAATAGCTGGAAGCGGAGCTGTAGGCACAAAAGAAGCTTTAAACATGATGAAAATAAAAGTTGGACCAGTCAGAAAGCCGCTAAGCGTTGGCGGAGAATTAACCTACGAAGCAAGAGAAGAACTACGCCTAGACTTGGAAAAAATTGGCAAAATAACGCCGAAACCAATAAAATTTGAAATCACCGAAAAACCAATAGAAGAAAGGTTTATGGCTATAAACATAACCCCAGAAATCATAAGAGACTTCAAGCTGCGTGTCGGCGAAGCCTTGGCTGGGCAAGGTGCAGAAGTTGCCCACATAGACCTAATCATAGGAAAAAGTGATGGTCCTGTTGGCGAGGCTTTTGCAAAGGCTAAGGCTACCCCTACGCCTGGACATGAGCCTTTGTTGGCGATTCTGGAGCCAAACTTGACAGTTAAACCCGTAACCCTCATAGTTCCAACAGTTACGATTACGAGCATGCGTCAAGCCAGCATGGTTTATGGACCAGCCCAAACAGCAGTAGCCAAAGCAGTCATAGACAGCGTTGCCGACGGCACCATTCCAAAGGAGGCTGTTGAAGACCTAATTATTATAGCAAACGTTTTCGTTCACCCAACAGCAGTGGATAGACAACGTGTTTACATAAACAATTATAAGGCTATGCGCCACGCCATCCGCAAAGCCATAGAAGGCAGACCAAGCATAGAAGAGTTAATAGAAAACAAAGACCGTTCGAAACATCCCTTCAAATACACGCCATAGTGACCACAATTGTCGAACCAAAAAATAATGGAAGGCGACCACATACTCCTATACCTAAGCCAAAGAAAAACCTATTTGGTTAAAGCGGAAGCTGGAAAAAGCTTCCACACCCATAAAGGATTTGTGAAATTTGACGATTTAATTGGAAAAGAATATGGCACTTCAGTTCTGAGCAATTTGGGCTACGAATTTAAAGCCTTAAAGCCTCTCCTAAGCGATTTCATAATGAAATCATTGCGGAAAACCCAAATCACCTATCCAAAAGACATAGCCCTAATAATAATGTTCAGCGGAATCGGACCCGGAAGCCAAGTCGTTGAGGCTGGAACCGGCACAGGCGCCTTAACAACAGCCCTAGCCCATTACGTTAAGCCACAAGGCAAGGTTTACAGTTACGAAATCAGAGAAGAATTTCTGAAAACAGCTGAGAAAAATCTGAAGCGGGCGGGATTAATCGATTTTGTAGAATTAAAAAACAAGGATGTAACCATAGGAATTGATGAAAGTGATGTGGACGCGGTCATTTTGGATTTGGCAACTCCGTGGCTTGTAATCCCCCACGCCTACAATGCCCTAAAACCATGCGGAACAATAGTCTCCTTCAGCCCAACAATAGACCAAGTGGTCAAAACCGCCGAAGCCCTAAAAGAAAACGGTTTCGTGGACATAGAAACTGTTGAATGTTTAATGCGTGGAATGCAAGTGGAACGTGGGAAAACACGACCCCAAACATTAATGACTGCCCACACGGGCTATATAACATTCGCCAGAAAAGCATTGAAATCTTGAAAAAGCATTTATGCAATCTCCCTTATAATCTGAACTTTCAAGGTGGTGAGATGGCAAAGTTTTCCATAAGTGAAGCTGAATATAAACGCCGAATAGAGCATGTGAGAAAAGTTTTAGATAGGCGAAAGCTTGAAGCCTTATATTTAACGAACACAACAAGCATATTCTATCTGACGGGTTATTCCTTTTTAGCCACTGAACGCCCAGCAGCCCTAATCATACCCGCTGACGGCAAAATAACTTTCTTGGGACCATTACTTGAGAAGGACCATGTTCCATTAAAGACAAAAATTATCGAAGAAGTGAAAACCTATTTGGATTATCCAGGCGAAAAACACCCCATAGACTATTTTGCGGATTTCCTAAAAGAAATGGGTTTGGCGAAGAAACGCATAGGTATAGACAACAAAGCCGGAGCAGCAGCCATATGGGGCTATAAGGGTCCGCCAATAACGAAGAAACTGCTTGAAGCCAAGTTTGTGGACATGAAGGATTTGGTTCCTTCTATGCGCATAATAAAATCTGAAGAAGAAATAGCCTTAATCCGCGAAAGCGCAAAATGGGCAAACCTAGCCCACAGTTTACTCCAAGAATATACAAGTGAAGGCTTATGGGATGTTGAAGTTGCGTTGGCGGCTACCCATGAAGCATCAGCAATAATGAAGAAGGCTCTTGGACCAGAATATGAACCACTGCGCGAAAGCATTCCTGTAAGCGCTGGTTTTAGAGGACAAGTTGGCGAAATGAGCGCCATACCCCATTCCATAGCCACAAAACGCACCATCAGAAAAGGCGATGTCCTCGTTACAGGCGCCAGCGCAGACATAGGCGGATACAGTTGCGAATTAGAGCGAACAATGATTATTGGAAAACCAACGCAGAAACAGAAACGCTACTTTAACGTTATGGTTAAGGCGCAAGAGGCTGTCTTCAAAACCTTCAAGGCTGGAGTTAGATGCAGCGAAATCGACAAGGCAACAATAAACGTATTCAAAAAGGCAGGCTTAGCCCATCTGGTGCTGCACCACAGTGGCCATGGGTTGGGCTTGGAGGGACATGAACCTCCATGGTTGGACATAGGCAATGAAGAGCCTTTAAGGGCTGGCATGATTGTAAGCTGTGAACCAGGCATATACGAATTTGGATTTGCAGGTTTTAGGCATTCAGACACTGTTCTAATAACCGAAGATGGCGCAGAAATAATCACCTATTACCCGAGAGACTTGGAAGCATTAACCATCAGTTAATGACTATTTTATGTTTTAACAAACTTAAAGGAAACAAAAAAGATGATGGAAGAAATTATGGAAAGCCAAAAACCAACAAAAAATTGGGAAGTTGCAACATAAATTGTCAATTGCAAAGAATGCTGATAAACACACAAAATTGGCGGTACAAGAGATAAAAGTGCCGTTGCTGTCGCACCTAACTTTTTATCCCCAGTTTTTCGAAGGATAGTAATTAAAGCCATAGACAATGTTAAAACCTGAAATATAAACACTCCAAGCCACCCTTGATAATGGGGTTCGTTTGCATTAAACCAGTAATTCCAGAAAAACAAAACATTGTCATCATTCCGTGTGGTATGGATAACAGCCATAAAAGACCAAAACCAACCTTCCCTCGGAACAGATGGGGGAGGATAAATTTCAGGACGAAGTTCTATGATAACGAAACTGTATTGCTGCCAAATCCATGGAGTAAAAAATGACGTCAAATAGGTTATGGCGGCGAGAATCATCAGCTTTCTCCATTTAGGCATTGAAAAGCCTTCCCCAATGCTTGGCAAGGTTATTTTGGCTTTTTCAGCATACCCTTCCATAAAGGGATTATTCCCCTATTAACGAGTAGAACTATGCCGAGGGATGCGAAGCATAAGGGCACACCAATTATTAATCCTTGAGCAACCCACACAAGACTTGTAGTTAAGATTGGCAGGATGGAAGCTATTGCTGCTATAACCTGATTTTCCCCATTTTTCAGCTTAACTTCCCTCAAATTAAAATTAATCGTTGAATACTTACCTTCTTCATCGAACTGCGACGCATTTACACTTTCTACACTGATGTTTATGTAGATAACTGTCCCATTCGCATCAATTATCTCCCTAGCAGCAAATGTGAAAGACGTCACATTTTCCGTTGGAACCTTGCTAACCATTGTGCCACTCCAAACCTCATCCCTATAAGTCATGTAAAGTGATTTAACAAAACCACCAACATTTTCCGTTAAAACCTCAAGGGTGCTTACCACCTGTTCGAAGGCTCCCACATCCAATTCACCATCAATGGTTTCAGAAAATATTTTAGAATATTGTTGACTTCCCATGCTTGAGGAAAGCCCATAAGTTTCAGTTAGACTCTTAGACTCTAAAAGGTAGCTTCTCCATGGATAATATTCTTCAGCACTTTTCATGTTTGAGTATATGGCGAAAATTGTTATGGAAAGGCATAAGGCAACCGCCAAAACCACCTCTTTTTTCTTTATCCGCAAATTTTCCACCAAAACTATTTTGGAAATCCCTTACTATAATGCTACACATTTGAACAACGTGTTCTATTAATAGAACAAATCCCAAAGGCGCCTCTTTAAAAAAACATAAGCAAAAGCTGAAATTACAAAACTAATCATTAAGGCTGCGCCAAAAGGCAAGATTAGAGAAGGTTCGCGAAGTCCCCAAGTAGCTTTTAAACTTTCCATAGTTTCTTCTCTAAGGCTGAGGAATGTGACTGGTTTATCTGGAAAATTCGCTTGATGCCAAACATACAAGGGCAAGAACATGACTAGGATTCCGCAGAGAACCGCTGAAGCCGTTAAGAGCAAGATTCTTTTCATTCTCTCTCACCATAAATGTTGGCTTAAACTCTTTTAATTCTACACTTTAGAACAGACGTCAAAAGGGCTTTTCCCTCCACAACCGAAATGTTTCAAACCACAAAACGCAAGAAGCAGCAACTCCAAAAATCAAAGCAGCAATATTATGTATGCAAAAACTTTGCCCATAAAATATTATGTAACTAACCAGCATAGTGGTAAACCAAACTGAATAAAACATGTAACGCGGAACTAAGAAACGTCCAAGGCGAGTGAAAAACCGCAACAAACCAGTCTTAACCTCGCTGGAAAGAACATACTCTCCAGTGGCAGTTTTCTCCACAAGCCCCAAAGACTCCAACTTATCCAAATGATAAACCGCCACACTTGGACTTGAAAAACCAAGCTTTCGCTGAACCTCCCGAACGCCAACTTTACCGCCTTCAGCCCTAAGCATATACCAATAAACAAGCAAGGTTTTACCCTTAAGCTCAGACTCTAAAAAAGCCAAATCAAACTCCCGCTTCTTCGACACACAACCCACCAAACCCTTCTTTATGAATTAGGTTATTATAAAATGTTAATTGCCGTCCGAGTAACTCTGAGATTTCATCCATACGTCAAGCTAATGCCTTCTCATCATCCGGCAAAAATTAAAAGGGAAAACCAAAAATAAAAACATTCTTCACCAAACCGTGAAGGAAAAGAGAACGATTGTTGAAATGTGGATTTTGAATCTATATTTTCTATTCATAAGCTAGTTAAATAGCTGAATACTATTTCTTGCATTAACTTGGAGGAAAGTCCTTGAAGCAAAATTTAACATCAAAACAGAGGAAAGAGTTGGAGGTTAAAATGGCTAGGGTTTTCAAGGAAAACGTTAAGGGGCTTTCAGCAGAATTGCAAAAAATATTGCTAGATGACATGGTTACAGCCTTCCAAAATAGAATAAACGTGTTAATTCGAGCGCAGAGGAAAAGGAGCTACTAACGCTGAGTAAATAGGAAAAAGACATAGTTTGAATCCATAAAAGCTTTATATAAAGAGGTTGAAAATATCGCCAAGAGGTTTGGATGATGAGACGTTCCAAACTTGAGATGTATATAGACATTCTTAAAGTGTTAGCTCACCGTGGTCCATTGAAGCTGACGCACATAATGTATAAGGCTAATGTTAACTGCAGCGTTTTAAAGGAATATTTAGAATTTCTGATAAAACAGAACCTGGTTGAAGAGAGAACCATTGGAAAGCGAAGGGTTGTTTACGCCATAACCCAGAGGGGCATAACAGTACTCAAATATTTCAGGGAGCTTAAACAGGTTCTGCCCATTGTGGAAGAAGCCAGAAACAGAATGCCAGTGCCATACTAATAACCCTTTTCAACTTTTTAAGAACTAAGCTTTCCTACTTTGGAATATTTTTCGAAAAGAAACACGCTTTTTATTTCTAACCTTCTTTAAAATTAACGATTAAAATGTTTGAGCAGATGGCAGTTGTAGCTACGGAATATATTGCGGCATTATTTGTTTTTATGTTATTGTTTGTTGTGTTTTCTGGTGTTTTTTGGGTTAAGAGTGGTGTTTTTGGTAAGTAGTCTGTGTTTGTTTTGTAAATCATTATAAGTGTTTCGTAAGACTTAATAAACGCTTTTCCCTTACAACTACTGTACACAAGTAAAACACCAAAAAGGGGACAATAGTGGATAACCAAGCTTTTGGGAAAAAACCCCTACAGATTTTGGAGAAAATTAGAGAAAATCTTGAAAGGCTAAACGAGAAAATGGAGGTCATGATTGAACTACAAAAGCACACCAAAAAGGACACACAAATGATTCCAGAAGCCCCATTAGATGTTATGACATTACTTTCCATGCCAGATCACCTTAGAAAAACTGCCATGACTGTTTGTAGACTTGGCAGAGCCACGGCGGAGGAAATTGCCCAGCAAACCCATAGGGCTAGGGCTGTGGAGAGCGCCTACCTAAACCAGCTTGTTATTATGGGATATTTGAAGAAGGAAAGGAAGGGGAGAAAAGCCTATTTCTTTGTGGATAGGGAAGGTCAAGGGTGATGGCTTTGGGTAAGATAATAGCTGTCCATTCTTATAAGGGTGGAACAGGAAAAACCCTCCTTTCCCTAAACCTCGCCGCAACTCTTGTCAAGCGGGGCAAAAAAGTTTGCTTGTTAGACCTTGACTTTAGAGCCCCAAGCCTTTCCATAATCCTTAAAATTGAGAAGGCGGAGTGTTGGCTTAATGATTATTTGAATGGCACATGTGGAATAGAGAAGGTTTTGATAAATTTAAGCGAAAGATTTCAAAACAAGGGCGAATTTTTTGTGGGTTTAGCTAATCCTGCAACAGAAGCCATAAGGGACATTTCTGCTAAGGATAGGAAATGGGAGATGCGTGCCCTGGGGAGGCTTTTGGCTCTTAGAAATTCTCTCTTAAACGATAGGGGTTTTGACTACTTGATTTTTGACACTAGCCCCGGGCTTCAATATTCATCCATAAACGCTATTGTTGGCGCCGATTTGGTTATTGTGGCAACAACTTTGGATAGGTCAGATGTTGATGGGACAAGGCGTATGCTTGGGGAACTTTACGAATTGTTTGAGAAGAAAACTGAGATAGTTCTCAACAAGGCTTTGTTGGATGTTTCTTCAAAGTCTAAAAGAGAGGAGGTTCAATCCAAAATTCAGGAAATGTATAATGCTCCACTGTTAGGTGTGATACCTTGTTTCTGTGATGTTCTGAGGGCTGAAGGAAACATAATTTTTGTTCACGAAAAACCTGAGCACCCCCTAACAAAGATTTTGGATGAGATAGCGGATAAAATAGAAACTATGCCATAATCTACTGCATGGCTATTTTGTTAATAAGCTGGTAGACTTTGCAGTTTTTGCATTTTTCATAGTCTTTCTCGTCGCATTGTTTGCATATTATGCGGTTCAATTCCTTAATCTCTGAATTCATGGCCCTCTCCGACCTTTCTTGATTATTAGTTTCTTAAATGAAGTAATATGTTGTATTTCGTTTTCGTAATATTTCATACATAAGACTTATAGAACAGAGAATAGCTTCCTTAAGAGTAAAAACTGGAGACGCTTGTTATTGGAAAAGTCAGCCATAATTCTCGCTGGCGGATTTTCCAGAAGGTTTGGACAAGACAAGGGATTATTGCTCTTGGCAAATAAGCCCCTCATAAAACATGTCTTAGATGCCATTGACAATGTTGTGGATGAAAAAATAGTAGTTGTCAGCTCCAAAAATCAAGCTGAAAGTTACGCAAAAGCGGCAGGTTCAGAAGTTAAGGTTTTCATTGATGAAGGAAATGTGCAAAGTCCCCTGGTTGGCTCCTTAAAAGGTTTTAAAGAAGTGCGAAATGAATATGCGCTTCTGCTTCCATGCGATACACCATTAATTTCTAAGGATGTCATTTCGCTTCTTTTTGATTTATGCCCAAACAAGAACGCTGTTATTCCAAGATGGCCAAACGGCTACATAGAACCCTTACAGGCGGTTTACCGCACAAAGACAGCTTTAGAAGCTGCTGAAAAGGCTTTGAATGAGGGAAGATTGAATATGCAGTCTATGGTGGATAAGCTTCGCGGAATCCGCTATGTTTCAACGATTGTTTTGCGGCAGTTAGATCCTGAACTTAAGAGTTTTTTCAATGTGAATACGCCTATGGATTTGAAGAGGGCTGAGCGGCTGCTTAAAGGAAAGGATTAATTTTAGGCTATGCTTTTGGCGTATTTCTCTGTTTCAGAAAATAGTTTTTCTATGTCTGCTTTGGTGTGGGCGGTGCTTAATGTGCCGTTATGGGTTGGGAGGAAGAAGACGCCATTAGCAATTAATCTTGAGTGGTATTCTGCAAGTTTCTTTCTGTCAGCCCTAAAGACGGCGTTAACATCTTTTAACTCTTCCTTTGTGAAATGAACGTTAAAGATGGAGCCCGTTCCCGCAACTTGTATGTCTATGCCCTTCGCCTCGAAAATTTTCCTTAAATGTTCCCTTATTTTGTCTCCAAGCTTGTTCAGCCTATTTATCAACTTGCCATCCTCCAAAATTTTCAGCGTTGCCAAGCCTGCTGTCATTGTTATTGGATTTGCAGCGAATGTTCCACCATGGAAAGAATATTGGGGTCTCTGATAGCGCTGGGTATCAACTCTTTCCATTATTTCTGTGGGTCCGCAGAAGGCTCCTATTGGGAAGCCTCCTCCTAAAATTTTTCCAAGAACTGTTATGTCTGGTTTTACGCCAAAATATTGTTCAACTCCTCCGGGAGCTAAACGGAATCCCGTAATCACTTCGTCAACAATGAGCAATGCTCCCTTTTCGTCGCATAATTCCCTAAGGCCTTTAAGGAATTCTTTTTCCGCAAAAACTCCTCCGCCAACGCCGAGGACGGTTTCAATTAATATGGCGGCAACTTCTTCATTTTTCAGTTTCTCTCTAACTCCTTCAATATTGTTATAGGGTAAAATTATAGTATCTTGAAGTGCCCCCCTCGTTAAACCTGCAGATTCCGGGACATCCAACGGTGGTCTAACCGCCACATGCAGCGCATCGTAGCCTCCATGCCATCCCCCCTCGAATTTTGCAATTTTGTTTCTGCCAGTATAGGCCCTTGCTAGGCGTATGGCGTACATGTTTGCTTCTGTTCCAGAGTTGGTGAAGCGAATCATTTTGGCGCTTGGAATCATTTTCGCAACCTGTTCCGCTAAGGCAATTTCAAGTTCATGGGCTGCTCCGTAATGTGTGCCATTTTCGATTTGCCTTTTAACCGCTTTCACTACTGCTGGTGGGCTGTGGCCAAGGATGAGTGCTGTGTGTCCGAGCCAAAAGTCAATGTAGGTGTTTCCGTCTACATCGTAAAGTTTGCTTCCCTTGGCTTTGGCAACATAAAATGGGTATGGTTCAAAATATCTTATGGCGTATGAAACGCCTGCTGGAAGAACCTTTTTAGCCCTTTCGTAAATGGCTTTTGATTTTTGAGTTTTTGAAATATAATCTTCAAACATCCAAGTTTCCTTCCATTCTCAAGCATTGATGGAATGTGTTATTTAGAATTTAGCAAGTATTATTTAAAAAGTTCACATCGCATCGAAAAAATTTCAATTTTAATCTTTCGGGATTGACATTTTTCCTAAAGCGACCTTAACGGCGGTTTGAGCTAATATTTGCATTGGGTCAACTACTGGTTTGGTTATATCTCCATTTTTCAAAACGAGGGATATTTCTGTGCATCCACAAATTATTATGTCAGCGCCCAACTCAATTAAGTGATTTGCCACGTCAACCACAAGTTTCTTGCCCTCCAAAATTTTTCCAGCCTTTATGTAATCGTATATGGCTTCCATAATCTTCCCTTGAAAGGCTTCGGATGGATAAACCATCTCGACACCGAATTTGTTTAACCATTTGTCAAACAATCTGCTCTTAACAGTTCCAGTTGTTCCCAAAAGACCAGCTTTTTTCGCTTTATGAAAATTTTTGCTTATACTTTGCGCTGTCAATTCAACCATATTCAATATGGGAATTTTAACGTTCTTTTTCAGCTCTTCAAAATAATAATGGCCAGTTATGCATGGCATCACTATGAAATCTGCCCCGGCTTTCTCCAAATTCTTAGCTGTTTTAATCATCTCTGGAAGGGGGCTGACGCCTTCGCCTAATATTGCCGCGGTTCTGTCTGGTATTTTTGGATTGTTATCCACAATTATTCTGAGGTGTTCCTGGTCTTTTTTGGCTGGGGTTTCTCTAATTATCCTAATGAATAGATCAGCTGTAGCTTCTGGGCCCATCCCGCCTAGTATTCCAATAACTTTTTCTTTCAAAGTTATCCCTTCAAATTTTCGAGGGTAATCTCCCATTTGAGTCTTATTGTATGTTTTAGTTTTGCGATAGTTTCTTATTATGGTTTAGGTGAAATTTGAATGGGATGGAAAGTATGATTGAAAAGAACGTGATGTTTATAGAAAGCTTTTTAAACCATGCTAAAAAGCCAAAAATTTTTTGCCTTTTTATGCCTATTTTGGAGAAATATTAATTGAATATTGAAATAAACTTGATTATTTCCATATTGAAATTGACTGAAAATGGTTCTGTTTCAAAAGAAATAGTGAAAAATGATGCAAGAATCTCATCTCAAATAGTTGAAAAATTGCTTAGAAAACTGCAAAATCAAGGGCTCCTTTATCTTAGAAAAAACTTCGTGGAGGCTGATGCTGTTCAGCGTCTTAAATTGGCTGTTTATGCCATAGAGTTGGGGGCCGACTTTGAAAGAGTATGCAGTTTTCTTGGGTGGAAAGAGTTTGAGGGTATGGCTGCTTTGGTTCTTGAAAGGAACGGCTATGCTGTAAAGAAAAATTTGTGGTTTAGGCATTGTGGGAAAAAGTGGGAGATAGATGTTGTGGGTTATAAGAAGCCCATAATCTTATGCGTTGACTGTAAACATTGGCGTTATGGAATGCATCCATCAACTTTGAAGAAAATTGCCGAAGAGCAAAAGAAAAGAGCAACCGCTCTGGCTGAATCCTTACCAGCTTTTGTCGGCAAATTTGAATTTGCTTCTTGGGATAATGCCAAAATTGTTCCAACGGTTTTGTTGCTCACTCCTGGAAGATTCAAGTTTTACGATGAAGTCCCCATAGTTCCAGTTCTTCAGTTCCAAGATTTCATAAATCAACTACCAGCCTATAGGTAAGGTTGTTATACTTTTATTTTTCAGTTTTCTCAAATTTATTTGGAGTGAGTGGATGGGTGTAAGCATTATCATTCCAACATTAAATGAGGAAAGGTTATTGCCCATCGTGCTACGGCACTTGCGAAAGTATGAAGTGATAGTTGTGGATGGCGGAAGCAAGGATAAGACAGTGGAGATAGCGAAAAATTTTGGAGCCTTAGTAATAGTTTCTAATAAAAACATTCCAATTTCAAGGAATATTGGTTCGAAATTGGCTCATAATGAAATTCTCGTGCAGTTAGATGCGGATACCATATTAACTGAGGATTTAATCTATGAAATTGAAAAATTAATGCATGACAAGCGGTTTTCTGGCGGAACATTCCGATTATATCCATATGATGGCGCTTGGTATCATACGCTTTTTCTGACAACAACAGCCCTAGTTTCAAAATTGTTCGAAAGAGTGCCCATAACCTGCAAGCCCAGAGTTTCAGGTTCAATAATTTTTATGCGAAAAAGCGCCTTCAACAGCATAGGTGGCTATTGGGAAAATCCAGTGGCAGAAGACCAACACATGGCTAAAAGATTGGCTTCTGTGGGTAAGTTTGTAGTTATTACTAAAAAGGTGGTTCCTACTTCTGCGAGGCGCTGGATTAAGTGGGGTTTCTTTAGGGCTATCATCATAATGATGGTTAATTCTTGGATGGCTGTCATGTTTAACAAAACTTGGCTAAAAAACTGGTGAAAAAGGGCATACTCAGCCAGCCAATTCCACCTTTGTTCCTAAGGCTTGACCTGGAAGTCCCTTCCTAAACCTCACTCTAACAAGACCCTTTTTGCCGTGCAAAGCCACTATTTTCCCAACAAACCTATTCTTCCCATTTTTCCAAGCAACCTTTCGCCCTACGAGTCTGCCAGCTTCGGAGACGGATTTTACATGAGGGAATTGGACTATGCACTCTTTGGGTTTTTGAGTTTTGGGACCGACACGATAATTCACTATTATTCCTTGAACCTCTTGAGCCATAAGCGTTTTCACCTCCACTAAGCCTTCAAAATTAGTTAAAAATTTTGCTTTTTAGGATATCGCTTCTCCAAGCTTAAGTCATAATTTGGATGAGGGATTTCTTTGAAAACTTTATGGCTGGATATAAACTGAAAACAAATGTTGCAGCTAAAGCCATTAAAAGCCATCCTGCTATCTCCATAATAGTAAAGCCTGTAACTAATGGCTCTGGAACCAAAATCAGCAGAGTCATGATTATTCCAAAAGCTATTCCAAGGGCGCAACTTGACAACAAAACTATTAGGCTTTGCCATGAAACAATTTCCAAAACAGTTTTAGGTTTCGCCCCTAAAGCTCTTAAAACGCCAAATTCTTGGCGCTGCTCTATTAAAATGAGCATTATGTAACACATTAAGCATAATGAGGCTGATGCTAAAGAGAAAAGTGGCAAAAACAGGATTGTAGACCAAACATAATCCAAAAAGCCAATGTTCTCCTCTAAGATTTGGTTAAGCTCAAAAACCTCATAATCCTCATTTACTTCGGCAACCTTGACGCTTATTCTATTCAAAACTTCTGTTCGATTACTTGAAGCCTCAATTTTAACCAATATTAAGTTAATTTTTGATATACCAGTAACATTCTGCAAATCCTTTAAAGGCACATAAGTAACGTTTCCATTGTTTAATGGGTCTACACAGACGCCCGTTACGTTAAAGAATCTATTTGACTCTCTTCCAAACACGATTAGTTCTTGCTTCAGTGGAAGAGTGAACATTTTATGGGCTATGGAATCCCCAATTACGGCTTCCCACGATTTATCCTTTTTAAGGAATTCTCCCTCTAAAAACCAGTTGGTGAGCACTTTTTCTGGTTCAACACCAACTATGAGGGATACGCCTTCGCGACGGTCACCAATAGAAATGTGAGCACCAGTTTCGGAATTAAGGATGTAACCAGGAACTTCTCTAATTTGTGCCTCCAAAATTAGGCGCATTTCAATGCCTAAGATTCCAGATATTTGATTTAACCAGTTGGGGAGTTCGTCGGATAAGAGGTATTTATCCTCCGTGTAGTTAAATTGGGAGATTTCTTCGACTTTATGAAACTTTGACAATAACAGCCTATATTGGTTGCACATTTCTTTGTGGGCTATAACCACCATGTCCTTGCCAATTGCCTTTTCAACCCAGCCTTTTGTTGTTTGGTCAGCGATTATTCCGCCAGCAACAGCCACCGTTACTAGGATAAAAACTGTTGTTAAGCATAAGAGGATGCGGATTGTTGCCGATTTCCGCCGGAAAAGGCTTCTTAGGGCAATTTTTATGGTGAGGGCTGATTTTGAAACGATTTTGAATCCTGGTTCTTTGCTTATGCCTAAATAGTAATTTGGCGATAACGCTTTTGCGGGTTCAATTTTTGTTGTGTCTAATATGGGTTTAGCTCCGAAAATTAATGCAAGAACAAAATATACGGCGAAAACAAGCAAAAAATCCAAAAATTGATTGGCTTTTGTGAAATTTGGAAGCCTAAAGTGGTTAAAATACTTGTTAAGGCAAAATCTGCCGCTATTCCCAAAACAACGCCTAATAAACAGCCAAGAAAGATTACTATTAGAAGTTCATTCATGAAATATCCAAAAATTAGGTCGTTTGGACAGCCAGCAGCCTTCATTAATCCGATATCTCGGACTCTTTGGGACATCATAACAAAAACCATGAAAGAAATGAGAAGCGCTCCAATGACAAAAATTAAGATTCCAGTGAATATTATAAAGCGAGATAGGGCTATTGAGAAGCCAACAGTCAAAATTCCTTCAGCCATTAAGGATATTCCAAATCCTATCTTATCGCTGGAAAGCAGCAGAAAAAGCGTTGAGGCAACGGACAAAGTTAAACTTATGACAATTAGGCTTGTTTGAAGCTTTCTTCGAAATAAATCGTTTATTGGGAAAAAGGTTTCACTCAATGGGTTTACCAGCTTTCCATCTTCCAAAAATAACATTTGGTCTGCTAAACGCAATATTTGTTCATCATGGGTTGCAACAATTATTGTCTTACCATTTTCCTTCAGCATTTTGAGTATCTCAACAATTTTTAGGCTTGTTTTTGCATCCAAATTTCCAGTGGGTTCATCAGCAAGAAGCAGTGGCGGGTCATTTGCTAATGCTCGGGCTATGGCTACCCGTTGCTGTTCTCCGCCGCTTAGTTGAGAGGGGAAATGTTCCGTCCTATGTTGTAAACCCACAATTTCTAAAAGTTCCTCAACACGCTTCTTAATGTGATTTTCTGGTTTTCGCATCCACTCCATTGGAAAGGCAATGTTCTCAGCCACGGTTAAGGTTGAAATGAGGTTATAGGATTGGAAGACAAAGCCCACTTTTCGACAGCGAAAAGTTGCCAAAAAATCTTCATCCTTAACGCCTAAATTCTTCCCAAAAACAATGATTTTTCCGCTCGTGGGTTTGTCGATACCGCCAATAACGTTTAAAAGTGTGGTTTTTCCAGAACCCGAGGGACCACTTATGACCGTAAACTCGCCATCTTTAACCTTAAAATTTACATTTTTTAAAGCTTCAACTTTTAAATCGCCTACTTCATAAGTTTTGCACAGATTTGAGGCTAAAACCACCATCTTTTCAGTTGGCATCGGCTTAACTTTCCTTAATTATGCTAAAGTTTCCCCTGTCCCTTTTTAGGATTCTCGCCTTTTCAGGAATCCGCTTTTTCTCCCAATCTCTCCAGCCAATTTCCTTAAAAATCCATTTTTTGCCAAGATGCGCCGCAAGCACAGCGTGTTTATGCGCTTTTTCTATAGGAATTAGTTCTTCAAGAAATCTGAAAAGTTTTTCAATTTGCTGCTTTGGAAAATAAGCGTAATAACTGGCGTTTTTCACTTCAAAAGCGTAAATTTCCGAATTTTTTCTTGCAATAATGTCTGGTAGTGGGTTGAGGCTTGGATTGCTAACTGGAACTCGCACTGCGTGATAGCCATTTTTTGTTAAAAGTTTTACGAGGACGTTTTCGCTGTAGAAGCCTCTTTTGCGCCATCTGCGAAGTTCAGCCTTGTCAATTTCTCTAACCATAGCATATTCCCTAATCTTAATTACAATAGAGTTGTTTAGGGTTACAAGGCTAAAAGAGTTATCCATAAACAATTTAGGATTTTCTGCGTTTATATGCGCTTTGAATCCAAACTTTTATGGCTGGCTTCTCAATTAAGCATTCCTTCAAGTAATCGTCTAATGTGGCTGCTGGCACAACCTCAATCTTATAATCCCTAACATCTATGGAATGCTCAAAATTCTTTTGGGGAATAACCACCTTCTTGAATCCCCAAGCCTCAGCAGCCTTAATCTTCTCGTAAACGCCGCCGACAGCCGTAATTTGGATGGAATCGCCAACGCCGAGGTTTATTTCGCCTGTAACTGCAACATCCTGCCTTATGGGTTTTCCCTCTATAAGCGAGCATAAGAGTATAGCCATAGTTACGCCGGCTGATGGACCGTCCACGCCGTAGGATTGGGCAAAATCAATGTGTGTTAGATAGTCTTGGGCTATGTCAACGCCATATTTTTGAAGGATGACACTTCTAACTTTGGCTATGCTGTCCGATATGAAACTTTGTCCCTTGGCAACACCCGTCACTTTGTAATAGCCCTTAATTGGATAATTCCTTGGAAGCTCACTTCTCTTCGCCATATGAGCCTTCACGCATAGGACGCTTCCAGTCATCTCTCCACTGTATGGGTCTTTGACGACGACCAAACCATAAATTTGTCCAAGTTTTGCCCCTTTAGGCTTAATTTCTAAAAGTTTGCCCCTCTCGCTGATCTCATGCTCTAATATTTGCCTCTGAATTGTTTTGCAATGATGTTCTATGGCTTCCCGCACATGTCTTCTCTCAACAACCTTACAGTCTTCATTCATGGCTAAGGTTGCAGCCGTCTTAATAATTGAAATTAGCGGTCTAAACTTTGTTGTTAAGGCATCCCTCTTATTGCTCCTTCTCCTCCCTTCCTCAACAATTTCTTCGCAGGCTTCTCTGCTAAAGGGAATAAGATTGAAACGTTTAATCTCCTGCGCTATAAACTGCACGTATTTACGCCTGTTCTCTATGGTGTTTGGCATGTCATTATTCATTCTAACAACCTTTCCATAACCATAAATCCTATCCATAAGGGCTGGATGAATCTGCCCTATACTGTCAAAGTTTCCAGCCCCCACAAGGAAAGTGATGGCTGGAACTGGCTCTGTTGAAACAGCCATGGCAGCGGTGTCGCCGCCGTGCCATCTACCCCTCAAAGTGATTGGCAATCTTCCATCCTCAAGCACGGTTAGCAGCGTTACAGCCTCTTCTGGATCCAAATTCTTTATTTCATCAATGTAGAGGATTCCAAGGGATGCCCTGTGGACGTCTCCGGCTGTGACTCTTTGATGTTCCGGTGTTCCTAACCCTCCAGTTTGATATGGGTCCCATGCTATTGAGCCGAAAAGTTGGGCGCTTCTGTGGCCTGTTGCATCCACGAAGGGTGCATGTCCAGAGCAATTGTCCACTATTAGTTTTGGGACATCGGTCTGTTGGGAGCCCGCAATACCCTTCAAGTTTCCAAGGCCGCCAAGCTTTGAGAACCACCAAATGAAAACTCCAAAGAAAATGAGGCTTCCGCCTGGAATAAAGGTTAGGGGCACTAAACCAACGAACTTTCCTATTAAATAGTCTATGAAGCTGTAATTGTAATATTCTTGAAGGGTTTCCCCCAAATACATGGAGTTGGCTTGCCAAGTCACCCAAGCCTGATAAAGGAAGTAAAAGCCTAAAGATATTAAGAAGAGCCCCATCAAAACCAGGAATATTTGTAATGCCTTAAGACCAACTTTCGTGATAAACTTTCTCTTAAGCTCTTTAAGCTGTTCTCTCTGAAGAATCTTCTTCCCCTCACCAGCCTTATGAATTGAAATTTTCGGCTGGCTTGGCAAGGCTTGGTTTCTCCAACAGAGAACATCAAAGAGTTTTATGCCATTTTCCTTATAAACTTGGGTGAGCTTTTCAGCCAAGGCTCTGCCAATTAAAGACTTGCCAGTTCCAGGGTCGCCTAAAAGAAGGAGGTATGGTCCTGGACTTATGACTGTTTTAGTTGAGGGTTTGGGCTTGTCTGGGTCGCTCCAGCTTTCATACCACTTTGTCTGTTCCAGCCACTTGAGCTTGTGGACCCACTCGTCAAGGCATAGGAAGCATTCCTTTAGGGCTTGTTCCTGTCCAATAACCCAATTTATAAGATTGTCATCCACTGGGAAGTCTTCAGTGTTTTTGAAGCTTCCCCAATCCCACTTCACCCTAACCTTTCTGCCGTTTACGGTCCTCTCAAGTATCTCAACATCATTTCCAAAAGGGTCAACTGGCAAACATAACAGCCTTCCACATATCCTCTATCATAAGACGTGCCACTGAATTATTATAGAGGTTATTTCAAAATTGGCAATATGAAAAAACCAATAACATAAAATGAAACTAATCCGTTTCTTTCCTTTTCCAATTTAAGCCAAAATTTCACCGTATTCGCCAAACAAGACAAAATTCTAATCCGTTATAAACCGAATATGCATTAAGGCTAAAAGCCACAGCTCCGCCCCTCTAAAACAAAAATCTTTAAGCCAAATTTAAGCCCAAAACAGAAAAAGAAGCCCATTTCAGCCATTTCAAAAAAGCCAACAAACCCAAACAATGGACTAAACCGTGGCCTCATACAAAAACCGACGAAAATCCCCATGCCAAGCCTTCGCCGTTATCTTCGTTAATGCTTCGAGTTTTTATGAGCTTTTGATTGCCTTAGAAAACCCTAGACTTTAAGAGTGGCTTTTGTGTCTTGGCTATTTTTGGGCAAGTTTTGCTCATGGAGCGTTTTAGGATTTTCTGTTTATGCTTTTGTATACAAGGGGCTGGCTGAGCTTTTCAAGACGTCTGTCACGAGGTGAGAAGCTTGTGTGGAATCTATTTTGGAAATGGCTTTTTCTGGCTTATTTCCATTGAATGTTAGAAGTTGCTTTGTTTGGTGTAGGCTATATGGCTGATATTTTTGTGTTTTTCAGATTGGCTTTTTACTTGATGGTAATTTTGGTGTTTAAGGTATTACCATCTAATTTTATGTTTCACCAGAACCCTCCAGCTGGCGAACAGTTTAAACTGTATACAAAAGCATCAACGCAACCTCGCTCTTTTTTAAATGTGGAAAAATGAAATAAGCTTCCCTTATGTAATTCTTCTTTTATGAACGCAGGAGTTGTTATCCGGAGCTTTTCTACTAAAGATGGGCGAAGGGTTGTTTTGAGGACGCCTAAATGGGAAGACTTGGATGATTTGCTTGAGCTTATTAATTCGCTTGTTGAGGAAGGCGCAGAAATAATTAGGGATAGAAAGGTTTCCAGGGAAGAAGAAATTGACTGGCTGTCTAAAACCCTTGCCAGCTTAGAGAAAAATGAAATATTCTTTCTTGTGGCAGAGGTTGATGGGAAAGTTATAGCCTCTTCTGATATTCATCCGCTAAAAGGCTTCGAGAGCCATGTGGGCATATTAGGTATAATAGTTAAGAATGGGTTTAGGGATGTCGGCATAGGAACTGAAATGATGAGGACCTTGATAGAGCAAGCCTGCAAAATGGGTTTAAAGGTTTTGACGCTTTCCGTTTTTGCAACAAACAAACGTGCATTTCATGTTTACGAAAAAGTTGGGTTTATGCAGACGGGCGTTATCCCGAGAAAACATTTCAAAGACGGCAGATACATAAATGAAATTATAATGACTAAATTGTTGGAGTGAAAGGGGATGTCAAACTTTAAAGTCTTCAACATGACTCACAGTTTTTCCACAAAAGGGGAAATAGACTTCATTGATTTGACGGATAAGGTTCAAGAGGCAGTTTCAAAATCAGGCGTAAAGAATGGTTTAGTTCACGTTTTTGCGCCTCATGCTACTGGCATACTAATTTTGACGGAAAATGAGTATGGCTTATTAAATGACATTAAGGCTTTCCTTGAAAAAATAATCCCAAAACACCAAGCCTACAGACATCCATCCAACGCCCATTCCCATTTAAGGTCTGTGCTCCTTCCACCAGACAAAACATTACCAGTAATTGATGGCAGGGTGGAATTTGGAACATGGCAATCCATAGTCTTTGTGGAAACTGATGTCTACCCGAGAAGGAGAACTGTTCTCATCCAAGTTATAGGTGAAACATAAAATTTCTTCTTAACTTTCAAAAGAAATTTTAGGGTGCTGAGCAAGGCTACTGCGCTACTTCGTGCTTTTTCCGTCTCATAATGGATTCAGAATTGTGCACATTTAAATTTTTGACGCTTTTCCTTACAATCAATTATTCAATTTTTAACCTTTTATTATAAAATATGTCCATTCGCTTATTTTTCGTTCAAAACAACAAAAGAAAACTTGAAGTTTAGCGCATGGTTTTTCCGTGCAACTCCATATTATAAAACGCTCTTCTTTAGAATCTTCCATTCTTTTTTACCATGTTTAAGCAATGTTTTGTTTGCCTTGTTTATGATTTTATAAACTTCGTTTATGTTCGCTACTTTTTGGAATTTTGAAAGAGAGAATTAGGGCAATAAGGGCGAAGACTGTTAGAAAGTAAAAGGCTGCGTCAAAGCCATAGGTGTCAGCCAAGTATCCAGCAATAAACTGCGAAAGGGAGCCTACACCAAAAGATGTGAAGAAGAAGACGCCGTAGACTGCTCCGCGTTGGTTTTGCGGAGATAAGAAACCTGTTAGCGAGTTTAGTGCAGGTTGATGGGCGTAGAAGGAAATGCCATAAAAAACAATGAAAACCACTATTCCAATATTGTAGGCTGGAAGAAGCAGAAGGGACAAGAGGCTTATGCAAACACCCGCAGATGTAGTTATCAAAACCTTTTTTGAACCAACTTTGTCGGCGGCTTTTCCTCCAATCCATTGTCCAGGAACCCCAAAAGCCAAAAGCATGGTATAAGCTATAGAAGCCCACATGGAGTTTATTCCTCGGTTTTCTTCGAGGTATGTTGGGAAAAACAGTTCCACGCCTTTCATGAAAAGACCTATGGCTATGTTAAAAATTAAGAGCGCCCAGAGTTCTCGAATTTTCAAGGCATCAATAATCGTTCCGCTCTTTTCATCTCTGCCTTCCACTTTGTTGAAGTTTTTGAGAAATGTTAGTGCAAGTAATATGCATAAAACTCCAAACAAGATGAAAGCCCAAGACCACCCGAAATTTACGCCCAAAAACCAAGCTATGTAAGGAGTTAATACAACTCCTAAAGTTCCGCCAACGCCATGCAAACCCATGGTTTCCGCAACTTTAACCTTAAAAGTTTTTGAAATCAGCGAATTGGCTGTTGGATGGTAAAGGCTTGCCCAAGAAGCCATCAAAGTTAAGGCAACTGCATAAACATAAATGCTCCGCATAACCGAAGCAGCAAGCATTATGAATGTGGAAAGTCCAGAAAACATTAAGCACACCGTTATCGTCCTATTTTCACCAATCCTGTCGCCCAAAGGACCGCCCACCAAAGCTCCAACACCATAAAGCAGAGAGGCAATTGTGGCCACACCTCCAATAACAGATTTTGAAACCCCTAAATCGTTCATAATTAAACTTAACAAGGGCGGCGCAATAACAAAAAGTGAATGATTAAGAGAGTGGGCAGCTCCCAAAAGGGCAATCTGAATATTCTCTTTTGATTTTTGCAATTCACTCATCTTTCCAGAGCATTAAAGTTAAAACTGAAGCTTTTCTAAATAAAGGCTTACTGCTAAACTTCTTTATTTCACCGTAAACATAAATAATTCCCAACACAAAAAGTTTAGTAGAAACCCATAAACATGGCCGAGGTGAGGTAGCCTGGTAGCCTATAGGCCTGTGGAGCCTAGCGCCCGGGTTCAAATCCCGGCCTCGGCCCCATCTACAGTGTTTTAGCCCCGGCGCAAAGTGAAGCGGTCTCGTGGCAAAGCTAATAGATTAGCTTTTGTTTATATAAATTAGGAGCTGCCTTGAGCACTTTAAGAAAGAGACTTGTCTTTCCCTTCTCTGCAATTGTGGGTTTGGAAAAGCTTAAGCTAGCCATTTTGGTGAATGCCATAAATCCTAAGATTGGTGGTCTCCTTATTAAGGGACCGAAGGGTTCTGGAAAGAGCACAATTGTTAGGGCTTTGGCTGACATTCTCCCAAAAATTTTAGTTGTTAAAGACTGCCCTTTCAACTGTAATCCGCATGATCCTTCCAACATGTGTCCCAGATGCAGTGAAAGATACAAGCAGGGAGATAAGCTGCCCGTGGAAGAGAGGGAGATGGTTGTTGTTGATTTGCCATTGGGCGCTACGGAGGATAGGGTTATTGGGAGTTTGGATGTGGAGAAGGCAATAAAATATGGCATAGAAGCCTTGGAGCCTGGAATTTTAGCTGAGGCAAACCAGAACATATTGTATGTGGATGAGGTTAATCTGCTTCCAGACCACATAGCTGATGATTTATTGGATGCTGCGGCTACTGGATGGAACATTGTTGAAAGGGAGGGCATATCCGTAAGTCATCCATCCCGCTTCATTTTCATTGGGACAATGAACCCAGAAGAGGGGGAACTGAGACCACAACTTCTCGACCGTTTTCCACTTTCTGTTACCGTGGATAGGATAACTTCTGTGGAGGATAGGATTGAAATTGTTAAGAGGAACATGGAGTTTGAGGCTGACCCGGAAAAATTCTGTCAAAAGTTTGAACCCTTACAAAAGGAACTGCGGGAGAGAATAGCAAAGGCTAAGGTTGTGCTGAAGGATGTAGTTCTTCCAGAAAATCTTCTGGAAGGCATCTGCAAAGCCTGCCTAGACTTGAAAGTTGACGGCTTACGCCCAGACATAGTAATTGCCAAGGCATCCGCAGCCCTCGCAGCCTTCGAAAATAGGACGGAAGTAACTCTAAACGATGTTTTGGTTGCGGCGGAACTTGCCCTAAGCCACAGAACAAGGGAGGGAGGCTTTCTAGAACCCGCAACACCCCAGGAAATAAGGGAAGTTTTTACGGCGACGGTGAAGAAAGTTTTTCAATTTGAAAAAACAGGGGAAACAACGAAGAAAGAGGTTGAAAAGAGAAAGGTTTTGAAGGGGAAAGCTGTTTTCTGGGCTAAAAAGGAAGCGACAGAGGAAGAGGAGGAGAAGGCTAACAAAGAAACCTTTCTAAAAAAGTTGGATAGAAAACGCATGAGCCTAATTTTTTTCATGAACAGACTTTTCCGTGGAGTCATTTTCGGGTTTGGAAAGAAGCTAAAAAAAAGCCCTAAAAACGCTCCCGTCAGCGAGGGCTTTCAAATAGGTTCGGATAAGCTGCGGGGAGAAACATACGAGGAGAAAATGGAAAAGGGAAAAGGCGATTTAAAGGGAATTCCAACAGTCAGTGACGCCGCCAATGCATCGGAGGTTTCTAAGGGCTTTCCAATACTCAGCAGTTTAGAGAAGAAAGTGGTTTCGCCATCCAGTTTTTTCCTAAAAATGGGGAAAATCAAAACCAGAAAGCGAGGGGTTTACGCTGGCAGGCATGCTCAAGCGATAACAACCCTTCACAAAGGCAAGCCTTATGGATGGAAATTTCCCCAAGGAAAACCCACAGATGTGCATTTTCCAGCAACCATCCGTGAGGCTGCAAGGAAACAAGGAAAACGCGAAAAGCCTTTGGAAACTTCTTTGAAAATCTGCCTTCAGGATGTGCGTGAAAAGCTTAGGTCTTATAAAGCGCCTTTGACGATGATTTTTGTTGTTGACCTCAGTGGGTCTATGCTTCTAAATTTGGAAGCTGTTAAAGAGGCTTTGCTTAAACTTCATGGTAATGCCTACAGGTTTAGAGATAAGGTTGGGATTGTGGCTTTAAAGGGAACAAGCGCTATTATTGTTCAACATCCAATAACAAACCTTAGGGTTGTGGCTAATAAACTGTTGAATTTGCGTATAAGCGGATATACTCCATTGGCTGCTGGAATGCTAAAAGCTTGGGAAGTTTTGAAAGAAGCCAAGAGGAGAGATTCTTCCACAATCCCCGTTATGGTTATAATCACTGATGGAAGCGCAAATGTCCCACTAAAAAGAAGCCTTGAAACTGGGGAAGTTCGCAGTATAGAGGAAATTCGAATAATTGTTAGAGAATATGAAGATTTAGCAGTAAGAGATGTAATGTCCGTGGCTAAAATGATTAAGCGGGAAGGAATCCACACAATAGTTATAAACACGAACCCTCACCTTTATGGACGCGAAACTTACGGTTTTCTAGTAACAAAAGTCATAGCCTCCATAACTAATGGAAATCACCATGTCATAGGCAGACTCACAACAAGAGAAGACATGATTGAAGACATGATTAAAAGCGTAAGGGAAGACCAAATAAAAATAATTTCTGAAAAGTAACCACTTTCTATAATGTGAAATGGCATGCTCACGGATAAAAGAAGTCGGAAAATTGCTCTAGTTGCCCATTGCCTACTGAATCAAAACTCCCGAGCAATAGGCTTGGCAAAAAAGTCAAGTGTGATAAGTGAAATTGTTGAGTTTTTGATTCGTAGGGAAATTGGCATTATCCAGATGCCATGTCCAGAACTTGCCTACGCTGGCGTGGCAAGGCAGCCCCAAACAAGAGAGCAGTATGACAACGCCAGATTTAGGGGGTGCTGCAGAAAAATTGCGGAGGAGATTGCAAATCAAATGCAAGAATATGCTAAGGGTGGAGTGAAATTAAAGATTGTTTTAGGTGTTGATGGAAGCCCAAGCTGCAGCGTAAACAAAAATTCAGGCATATTCATGGAAGAACTACGCCTTAAGTTGGACGAGCGGGGAATTTCTGCACTTTTTTATGGCATAAGCCTTGAACACTTAAAGGATGACATAGCTGAACTGGAAAAGCATATTGAATGATTAAATTGGAGGCTTCAAACGTTTTTTATTTGCCATACTTAAATTCATCCACTTCTCAAATTCCCTTGAAGGCGGATTTTCAACATAAAGCCTTTTTCTCTTAGCCTCTAAGAGAGCATTTTCTTCTCTTAGAAATTCTGCTGCCGTTAAAACTTTACATTCCACCATTTCGGCTTTTTCAAAAACTTTCCTTGCTTTTTCACGCCAGCTTTCATCCCTTAAGATGTGATGTTCCAAAATAACCATCCGCGAAACTTTTACAACTTTTTCCAAATTTTCCATTCCAGCGTGAATCTGTTTTTCGTCAACCTTAAATCTTGCCAAATATAATGGTGGTCCACCAATCATTATTAAGTGGGGCTTTTCCTTCCTAATTATTTCTAAGGTTTGGGTTGCCATTGGACCCTGAACATCTGGGGCAAACATGAACTTTTCATCTTCATACTCTATAGTCGCCATTAAAATCCATCCTAGGGCTGAGTTTTCTGGTCCGTGAAAGACTGGTTCTGAAAACTTGACCTTTGTGGCTTTCCCAAAAGGGAAAGTTTTTTCATCTGCAATCTCGAGTTTTTTCGCGTATTTTCCGCCTGTTTTCTGGAAAATCCATCCCCTCCGTCGCTGACTGAAGTTGATTTTCTCTTTAGGATTCTTTATTAGGACAGTTTTTCCCTCGTAAATTTGTCTTGCTGTTTCATCTTTTGCTGTCCAATTGCAAAGCCAATCCTCATAAGAAGGCGTATGATGGTCAAAATGATAATGACTTAAGGTTACAATTTCAGCCCTTTCGGCAGCTTCTGCAATTTTCTTTCGGGCTTTTTCTATGGCTTTAAACTCTATGGGATGGGGTGGCAAGCCAAAACGGTTTGGACAAAGGGAAACCCCAGCATCCAAGAGGATTTTAACGTCTGGAGTTTCAACGAAAGTGCACATGGACCTAACGCCGAAACTTTCAGCAGCCAAAGGCACAACACGAATTTTCTTAAACATGGCTTTCCTATACCTTTTTATTTGAGTCCATGTTTAGTTTTTTTGGCGGGCGATGACGACTCTGGCCCCGCTGAACAAAAATGATTGGGATCTTGAGTGCGAAGAGCTCGCCAATTCTGCTATTCTTCTGGTGGTTTTTCCCACAGTTCGAGCATTTTCTTTTTGAGTTCTCTGCGTTTTCTGTGAAGGAAGCGGTATACTGTGCTGTGTTGGCTTCCGTTTATGAGCATTTGGATTGCTTCTCTTGCCGCTTGGGCTTGTTCCATGTTTCCAATTATGCTTACTGTGTGTCCGTAAACGCATATGTTGGCGTCTGTTAATTCCTCTATTATCTTTCGGGTTTTTCCATCCATCCCAATTATTCGTCCTTTGATGCGTTTTATGTCTGATTCTGACCTTCCAAAAATTGTTCGCAAGTCTATAACGTCTAAAATGGCTTCTTCATCGTGGATTAGGCGGAAGGCGTGTTCTGGAGAGAAACCCCTTCCAATGGCTGTTACAACGTCTTTTGCTTTAAAAAGCAGTGATGGGTCCTTAGCATTTTCAGCCAGCATAAGTGTAACGTCGCCTGTTTCGCTTTCTATTTGAAGTTCAACGGAAAGCTTCTCCTCTATGCTTTTCTTGGTTTTTCCTTCTGGACCAATTAGAACGCCTACCCGCTCTTTTGGGATTTTAAGGAAAGCGCTTGGTCTTGCCACTTTGTGTAATCCTCCTATAACATTCCTCAACTGAAGGAACATTAACGCCTAATCTGCTGAAAAATTTGTTTAGGTTGGTTAAATCTCTATGCAATAGAAAGTCGGCCATGGGATGTGAGAGCGGAACAGCCTGCGACATGTCAAATATTACTGGGCGGTTTTTCCAAATCATAATGTTGTATTCGCTTAAGTCCCCATGAACAAGTTCCGCTTTATTATAAAGCCTTTTCAAATACATTAGAAGCGTGTTGTAGGTTTTCTCTGGATTTTTTGGAGGTTGCTCCTTCATGGATAGGGCGCATACGCCATTTTCTCCAATAAACTCCATAATTAACACGTTATTTTTTACGGCTATGGGCTTTGGGACGCGAACTCCAGCCATTGTTGCCAATTCAAGATTTTTAAACTCCTTCTGAGCCCATGCAAAAATCAGTGAGCGAGTGTCGTGTCTAACTCCCTTAAATCTTGGGTCTCCTTCAATGTATTTGAGCATGCCCTTGCGGAATTCTGCCGAGACTGTTAGGTAAATTTTTATGGCTAATTCGTTTCCTTGTTTATCCTTTCCCCAGTAAACCCTTGACTCTTTTCCAGCTTTGACTACGCCGTGGATTTCGTCTATTGTTCCCTTGTTTAGAAAGTCGTATATGACCATGAGGGTTGAGCGGTCAAAAACTTCTTCTAAAACCTCGTATTCTTCGCTTCTTTTCTCCTTCATCAACTGTTCAGTTTCATACTCTTTTTCTTTTCTGTGAAGCCTTTTCTCGATAACTCTCCTATGGGACACTAGTTTTTCACCATCAATTTAAAATTAGATTGTTAAGTAGCCCTTTCTTCGGAGCAGTTCCGCTTGGGCTTTTGTGTAGCGCCAAATCAAATCGCCTCGTTTGTCGGTTTGGAAATCCCATGGAGAAACTAGAACCACGTCGCCTTCTCTTATCCAAACCCGCCGCTTCATCTTACCCCTAATACGACATAAACGTTCATGCCCATCTTGGCATTTAACCAATACACGGTCAAAACCCAAAAGTTTAACAGCCACGCCCAAAACATCGTTTGCCGTAGGATAAACCATTTCGCTTAATTCTTCCTCGCTTAATACCTTCTTTTTACCCAATCAAGCACCTCAAACGCTTTCCTCTAATGAAGTATACAATCTTCCTTAAAAGCATGCTTACTTTATGCCTAAAAACGGCGATCTAAATTTTCACTATTTGGGCATGCGGGATTCCCTCAATGTTTAGGACAGCTTCCGGATGCACGTAGCCTTTTTCTATGGCTTTTTGAACTATGTTTTTGCCAACCATGTTCACTATTGTGCTGTTAGCTATCATTTCCACAGCCTCATCAGCGCTAACTTTTGCGCCTTTATAAAATTCCTCCTTAACCGTGAAAACTATCTTTCCCTCCCGAAGGGTTTTTCCCAAAATTTCAGCATCGCATATAGCCAAAAGCACATTGTTGCCAATTTTTCTCAGGTTCATGTAGACTTCCAATTTTAGCCTCTCAGTTTAAAGTGGTTGCACGGGAGATTTTGCCCCGCAAGCTGCACATACAAGAAAGTATAGGCGTTTCTCCTTTACAATTTTTGTGTCTGGGCGCTTGCATACTGGACATACAATAAAGCTTTCCATATAACGCTGCAAAAGTCTCATAAAGGTTTCTTGGGAGAATTTTCCCTTAAAAATAGCCCTATGCTCCTGCAAAGTGGCAGCCGTAGCCAACTCCCTCGTCAAAAACTTCAGTAAATGCTGGGGTTCTCTGCCCAAGGCGTCGGCTATTTCCGCAAAATTGTAAACTACAGTACGCATGCCAATAACAGAAACATTCAGCCTGGGAATCTCCAATCTCTCCTTTTTAGAAGAAATTTCTGGAATCTGAGCTCGTGCCCTTTTCAAAAGCTCTTCATAGTTATACGTCATGCATTTTCTCCAATGGATAAATGAGGCACAATTATATTTAAGACTTATAACAACATTCAAACAAACACAATGGAAGAATATTGAATGGGCTATATTTACTTGTACACGGGAACTGGAGCTGGAAAAACCACAAACGCTTTAGGTTTGGCTCTCCGCTCAGTTGGACATAAAAGAAAAGTGGTTATAATCCAATTCCTAAAATGGTGGAAGAAAACAGGCGAATACAAAATTCGCAAAATGCTCTCGCCCTACTATGAAATTTACCAGTTCGGCCGCAAGGGATGGCATGGACTGAGCAATTTAGGCGAAGAAGACAAAAAACTAGCCCAAAAAGCCCTAAAATTCGCCGAAAAAATCGTAGAGGAAAAAAGGCCCCACCTGCTGGTCTTGGATGAAATTAACTTAGCCTTATATTGCAAACTTTTAGAAGTTAAAGAAGTTTTAGAGCTATTGGACAAGATTCCAAAGAAGACCGATGTGGTTTTGACTGGGAGGTTTGCCCCAAAAGAACTTTTGGAGAGGGCAGATTTTGTGAACGAAATAGTTGACATCAAGTCTCCGAAGGAAATGGTTACAACAAAGGGAATACAATACTAAAGCCTTCCTAAAGCTGAAAAGCTTAAAGAAGCCAAACAATTTAGTGTTTAACTCTCAACGGTGAAACCCATTGGATAAGCATAATCATCCCTACATTCCAAATTCCCAGCCAAAAATAAAACAAGAAATGATGCGGCAGATGGGAATTGAAAGCATAAATGAGCTTTACGCGGATATTCCAGAAAAATACAGATTAAAAAAGCCTCTAAACATTCCGCAAACCCCATTATCAGAGTTTGAAGTTAAAAGGCACATGGAGGCTTTGCTTTCAAAAAACAAAACATGCAATGACATGCCCATTTTTTTAGGCGCTGGATGCTGGCCCCATTATGTTCCAGCCGTTGTGAAGGAAATTGTCCAACGCAGCGAATTCCTAACCGCATACACACCATATCAACCAGAAGTTTCGCAGGGAATGCTCCAAGCCCTCTTTGAATATCAAAGCATGATTTGCGAATTAACAGGCATGGATGTTGCTAACTGCTCAATGTACGATTGGGCTTCAGCTTTAGGCGAAGCAGCACGGATGGCAGCCCGTGTTACTGGAAGAAATGAAATATTAATTCCAAAAATTATCCATCCAGAAAGGGCTGCAACGCTTAAAACTTATGCTGAGCCTGCTGGAATAAAAATTGAAAATTTAATTTATGATGGAGAAACTGGACAAATTAGCCTTGAAGATTTAAGGAATAAAATTTCTAACAAAACAGCAGCCGTCTATATGGAAAATCCTTCCTATTTGGGTTTTGTTGAGGCGCAGGTTGATGAAATTGGCAAGGAGGCGCATTCTCATGGCGCTTTATTCATGGTTGGTGTTGACCCAATCTCGCTGGGAATTCTGAAACCTCCAGGCGATTATAACGCAGACATTGTCATCGGCGAAGCTCAACCAATGGGAAATCCGATGAATTTTGGAGGTCCGCTTCTTGGAATATTCGCCTGCCGTGATGATATGAATTTGATTAGGCAAATGCCCGGTCGCATAATTGGATTAACAACAACAGCCGACAACAGCAGATATGGCTTCTGCATGGCTTTGCAGACACGAGAACAACATATAAGGCGTGAGAAGGCAACATCTAACATCTGCTCCAACGAAGCCCTATGCGCCGTAGCCTCTGCAGTTTACATGGCTTTGCTTGGACCTCAAGGCTTAAGGGAACTCGGCGAAACAATACTGTGCAAGGCTAATTATGCCATGCGCCAGCTTTCAAAAATAAACGGAATTAAAGTGCCAGTTTTTAAAACTCCCCACTTCAAAGAGTTCACGGTAAATTTTGATGGGGCTGGTTTAAGCGTTAAAGCGGTTCATGAAAAACTTTTGAAACGCCAAATCCACGGAGGCAAAGACATTTCTAAAGAGTTTCCAGAGTTGGGCGAAACAGCCCTTTATTGTGTAACGGAAGTTCATTCTAAGGCGGAAATTGACTGCTTAGTTGAGGCTTTAAGCAACATTTTAGCTGGAAGGTGAATGAAATGTTTAAGCAAGCAAACTGGAATGAACCCATAATTTTCAACCTTGGAAAGGAAGGACGAAGGGGACATATCCCACCGAAATTGGAAGAAGAAATCAAAAATGTCGTAGGAGAAGCTGAGGCGCTTATACCAAAGAATATGCAGCGCACAAGCCAACTTGGACTTCCCGAACTTTCTGAGGTGGAGGTAACACGCCATTTTATGCGTTTGTCAGAAATGAATTATGGGGTGGATTCTGGCTTTTATCCCCTTGGAAGCTGCACAATGAAGTATAACCCAAAAATAAACGAACAACTCGCCAACTTGCCAACCATAAACATGCTTCACCCATACCAAGACGAAAGTACAGTGCAAGGCATCCTTGAAATCCTCTACAAACTTGAACGTTGGCTTGCAGAAATAACAGGCACCCATGAAGTTTGCTTACACCCAGCCGCCGGCGCCCACGGCGAGTTTTTAGGAACATTATTGATGAGGGCATACCACAAAATTAATGGTGAAGGCGAAAAAAGAAGCGAAGTCATAATTCCAGACTCAGCCCATGGAACAAACCCAGCAAGCGCATCCATGGCTGGCTTCAAAGTTGTTGTTGTCCCCTCAGACGAGGAAGGCTGCATTAACTTAGAAGCCTTAAAAGCGGCGGTTTCTGAAAAGACAGCGGGCTTAATGCTTACAAACCCGAACACTCTCGGAATTTTCGAAAAAAACATTGAAGAAATAAGCAAAACCATCCACGAAGCTGGCGGACTCCTCTACTATGACGGCGCAAACCTTAATCCGCTTTTAGGCATCGTCAGACCAGGCGACATGGGCTTCGACATAGTCCACATAAACATACACAAAACCTTCAGCACACCTCATGGAGGAGGAGGTCCCGGAGCCGGACCAGTTGGCGTTTCAAAAAAGTTAGCAGAGTTTTTACCAGTTCCCCGCATAGTTTATGATGGTGAACGTTACCACTTAGACTATGACAGGCCCCGCAGCATTGGGAAAATTAGGAGTTTTTATGGGAATGTGGGTGTGCTTTTGAAGGCTTATGCCTACATTTTAAGCCTAGGTTTTGAGGGCTTAAGCGAGGTGGCTGAAGTTTCTGTTTTGAACGCCAATTATCTGCTTAAAAAACTGAGAGGCATTAAGGGTTTAACCCTTCCATACAATAGTGAAAAGCCTAGAAAACACGAGTGCGTCTTCAGCGCTAAAACCCTAAAAAACGAAACTGGAATTTCAGCCCTAAACATTGCAAAACGCCTCCTTGATTATGGATTGCATGCACCAACAATATATTTTCCACTAATCGTGGAGGAAGCCTTAATGATTGAACCAACAGAAACCTACGAGAAAGAAGAGCTTGACAAATTCGCCGAGGTTGTGCAGAAAATATGCGAGGAAGCTTACAAAAATCCAGAAGCCGTTTTAAAAGCACCACATAACGCTGCCGTTCCGCGATTGGATGAGGTGAAAGCTTCGCATCCCAAAACTATGGCTTTAAGTTGGCGCATGTTCCAGAAAAAGAATGTGCAAAAACCATGATTTTCAGATAAATAGTTTATATGGCACATTAACGCTTATTCATGGAAAGATAAGTGGATGTGTAAAAGGTTTGACAGAATTGGAAGATAAAGTGCGGGAAGCCGTTGGCAAAATTGTTGACCCAGAAACTGGTTTGAGCTTCGCTGAAATGCACATGGTTAAAGAGGTAAAAGAGGAAGAGCCAGGAGTTGTTAAGGTGGAGTTTATTCCATCAAGCCCCTTCTGTCCCATAGCCTTTAAACTCGCCATAGACGTTAAAGAAGCAGCAAAGAATGTTGGCGGTGTCAAAAAAGTCTCGGTTTATTGTCGTGGACATCTGATGGAGCAGCAAATTAACGAAATGGTGAACAAAGAACAATAAAATACGCTGAATCTTTTTTCTTCATGTGAGAGTTTGCTGATGAGCGTCAAAGGAGTGCATGAAATCTACTGCTGCGGCGGCCGCGTTAGGATTTCAGAAAGTGGCATAGAAGTTTTAAGTGAACCATTAATAGAATATTGCCCACTACACGAAGCCCTCTATGGAACTAAAAAGATTGATGCTGAGGCTGTGCAAAAAACCGTTGAAATGAAAATAGCTGGTTTTGGCTTCTGCTGTGCAAACCGCCTTTTTGACGCTGAGTCTGTTGTGGCTTATGGGGCTTCCGAAATGATGCGGGTTTGGCTTGAAAAGAAACTTTTGGATTGTGCGGTTGTTGTAGGTGAAGGAGCAGGAACTGTTATAACGGCAAATGGAAAGCTTGTGCAATCCATCGGCGCCCGTTTAACAGGCATAATCAAAACCTCACCAATAAAAGAAATCATTACACACATTGAAGAAAACGGCGGAACAATTTTAGATAAAACCACTGCACGAATCGACCAAGTTGAAGGCGTAAAAAGAGCTTTCAAATTAGGCTTTAGGCGCATCGCCGTGAGCGTTGCTGGCTTCCAAGCAAAAGCCATAAGCGAAATAAGAAGTTTTGAAGAAAAAACGAAAGCAGACATCCTCATCTTTTCCGTCTGCAACACATGCGTGAAAGAAGAGGATGCAAAACACATAGCAAAGGCGGATGTTGCATGTGCAAGTGCTTCGGAAATACTTCGAAAAGAAATCGGCAGCAAAGCCCTACTACAATTGGGCGTTACAATCCCAGTCTACGCCTTAACAGAAAAAGGCAAAAAACTTGTTTTAGCATATTTAGGCGAGTTTAAAGACAAACTCGTAGTTTTCAGAACAAAAAGGCTTCCATACCAAACAGAAAATAAGGGTCCAAGACTTAAGAACTTTGGTTGATGCTTTTGTATACGAGAGGAAAGCTTTTATGAATAAAGGAAACCATGGTGTTTCTGCAAAATGATGAAACTCACCAAGAGCATGAGATGTACTCCCTTAACCTAAACTTTACACCCATTTTTCGGGCAATTTCCTCCACCTTTGAAATTTCAACTTCTGGAATAGCTACTGCTGTGATTTCGGTTTCAAAATTTTCCCTCGCCTTCTCCACAAATTCTAGAACGCTTTCAAAGGCATCTTGAAAGGCTGGCTTGCAAATTTGGTTGTATGTTTCCCTGTCATGAGCGTTTAAGCTAACACTTATCTTGTCCACACCAGCCTCCTTCAATTCTCTGATAACTTCTCGTCCCTTATTGATTAGGTATGCTTGCCCATTAGTGTCTATCCTGATGGCGGCTAGTTTACAATAATAATGCCGTATCCACTTGCAAACTTCTAGAAGACAATCAAGCCTTTCGAGGGGTTCGCCGAAACCGCAGAAAACAATTTCGCTCCAATTTTTTAAATTTATAACATCTTGAAGTTCCCGTACTATTTCGTTAATAGAAGGCTCTTTTCCTAGTTTCAGGTTGAAGCCGCCCACACCGTTCTTAAAATTTCTTATGCAGAAATAGCAGTTATTTGAGCACTTATTGGTTATGTTAAGATAGAGTTTATTTCCAAGCCAATAAACAGTTCTTGGAACTTTCGCAACTGACATCCTTTATCCTTGCCTATTCTATGAAAAACCAAATGAAAGAATTTAAATGCTAATTGTGATTTTATGGTTTTGTTATTACGAGGAGAAATCATGGTTAAGTACATATTTGTTACCGGCGGCGTGTTAAGCTCAGTTGGCAAGGGCATAGTAACTTCTTCAATTGGAAAGATGCTTCAAGCAAGGGGTTTGAAAGTCACTGCTGTCAAAATTGACCCTTACGTGAATGTTGACGCTGGAACCATGAACCCCTACATGCACGGCGAAGTTTACGTGACGGATGATGGAGGCGAAACAGACCTTGATTTAGGCTGGTATGAGCGGTTTCTTGATTTAAACCTGAAAAAGGACAACAATATCACTACGGGTTTGGTTTATAGGGCTGTTATTGAAAAGGAGCGCAAAGGCGACTTCCTTGGAAGATGCGTTCAAATCGTGCCCCACGTAACAAATGAGATTAAAAATCGCATCCGCACCGTGGCAAAATCCTCAAATGTTGATGTAGTTTTGACAGAAGTCGGCGGCACCGTTGGAGACATTGAGGGCTTACCCTTCCTTGAAGCTATTCGCCAAATGCGCTTGGAAGAAGGCTTTGAAAACACATTGTATGTGCACGTAGCCCTAGTTCCCATATTAGATGTTACGAAGGAGATGAAAACCAAACCGCTACAACACAGCGTTAATGAATTGAGGCGCATTGGAATTCAGCCAGACATCATTGTGGCGCGTTGTTCTGAAATGATAGATTCTGAAGCTTTAAGAAAAATAGCCTTGTTTGGCACAATTCCAGAAAATGCGGTTTTCTGCTCTTATAATGTTGAGTCAATTTATCAGGTTCCCCTAATTTTGGATGAGCAAGGAATGGGAAACTTCATATGCAAAAGACTTGGCTTTCCAGAGGGCAAACCAGATTTCAAAAGTTGGAAAGAATTTGTCAATGCCATAACAAATCCAAAACATGAAGTGCGCATAGCCCTTGTTGGAAAATATGCGGGATTAGCAGACAGTTACGTAAGCATGAATGAAGCCCTCCGCCATGGAGGCGCTGAATGCAAAGCAAAAGTTTTCATTGAATACATTGAGGCTGAAAAGTTTGAAGAACACCCCGAAAAACTCGAAACCCTTAAGAGTTTTGACGGAATCTTTGTGCCCTACGGTTTTGGTCCAAGAGGCACTGAAGGAAAAATTATGGCGATAAAATTTGCGAGGGAAAATAACATACCATTTCTCGGAATATGCTATGGCTTTCAGTTGGCTGTTGTGGAGTTTGCAAGAAACGTCTGCGGCTTAAAGGAGGCAAATAGCACAGAAATCAACCCAACATCCCCTCATCCAGTAATAGACTTAATGCCAGAACAGAGAGGAATAGAAATTAAGGGGGCTACCATGCGTTTAGGCGCCCACAAAATAATCATAAAACAAGGCACTATGGCTTACATGCTTTATAAAAGCGAGGAAGTTTATGAGCGCCACCGCCACAGATTTGAGGTTAACCTTGACTATTTAGAGAAATTTGAAAAGAATGGCTTGGTGTTTTCTGGAAAAAGCGCAGATGGTAGGAGAATGGAAATCTTGGAACTTCCAAATCACTATTTCTTTTTCGCCTCTCAGTTTCACGGCGAATTCAAAAGCCGCCCTGGAAGACCAGACCCAGAATATTACGGCTTTGTCAAGGCATGCTTAGATAAAAAGTTAGGAAAGCCTAAACCAGAATTTTGTTCCTACTCAGCAAACTATTAAATTCGTTGATGTAAAACTCAGAAATCCACGAAGGGTGAAAAGATTTCGTAACAAAATTGTGATTTAAGGAAACTTCAAAAGCAAAGCGATAAAGGAATACAAGGAATTAGCTATACTAAAAAGTAACAAAGTTTATATACAGTTTGTTATTTTTATGTTACACGTTAATAATCCCTATCGTTCGTGTAGGACGATAGGCTTTTATTTTGATGTACATAATTATTCAACATGCCTAAAGCAGTTGTTTTAATTGATGGTGGTTATCTCAACAAAGTTTTAGAGAAAGTTTTCAACAAACCACCTTTTAATTATGAAAAATTTTCCGACATCCTATGCGATAGAGCAGACTGTCAAAGAGTAAGAACGTATTATTACAACTGTCCACCATATCAGAGTAATCCTCCAACAGAAATCGAAAGGAAACGTGTCTCAGATTTTGATAGATTCTGTGCCTATTTGAACCAATTGCCAAGATTTGAAATTAGATTGGGAAGATTACAGAAAATAGGAAAAGAATTTAAACAAAAAGGCGTAGACGTATTTCTTTCTGTAGATTTAGTTAAGCTATCGTGCAAAGGCGTTATTGATAAAGCAATTTTAGTTACAGGAGATAGCGATTTTGTTCCTGCTGTCAAAGTATCAAAAGAGGAAGGGATAGTAACAATATTATATTATTCAAGAACTCCACCGATGTATGTTCATTATGAACTTTTGCAAGAATGCGATGAAAAATACGAGATAACCCAAGAATTAATTGACGCTTGCAAATAGTGAATGGCGCGCGCTAAACCAGAATTTTAGTATTTGCGTTTGTGGGGTCTAACAAGCTCCTCCAAAATGGAGAGCAGCGTTGGAACTTTTGTGACTATGTCTGTGAAAGTTACTATTCCAACAATCTTCTCATTACTCATTACAGGAAGCCTCTTAACCCTCTTTTTCGCCATGAGTTTTGCTGCTTCCTCTATGGTGGCTGTTTCGCTTATTGTTGTTACTGGGCTTGTCATGACGTATCTTGCAGTTAGGGTTTCTGGTGCTAAGCATGGCTCTACAAGTCTTCTTAATATGTCTCTTTCTGTTATGATGCCCACTGGTCTTTCGCCCTGCACGACTATTATGGAACCTATGTCAAACTTGTTCATGGTGGCAACCACTTCCTTAACGGTTGTGTCTGGGCGCACAACCTTCACTTCTTTTGACATGACATCTCTGACGAGGATTATGCTTGCCATCTATTTTACGCTCCAAGCTTTTCTCTAGCCATTTGGGATGCTTCCGTTTATTTGTTTTGGTGAAGTTTGGATTCCAAAAGGCATATTAGAAAATTTGAAGTTTATACAAAAACATGAAAGATTGGACTGAGAAGCTTTTTGTCAAAAATTCCGATATTTTCTTGAAATTTTTAAACGAGAGGTGGTCTCGAACCGAGGAAGTTGTAAATGGCATGGTTAAGGTGCTTAAGGATTTCGGCATAACTTCGGGGACTCTGCTTGATTTATGCTGCGGAAATGGAAGAATTTCCATATACATGGCTAAGAAAGGCTTTAAGGCTGTTGGATTGGACATTTCAAAGGCTTTTTTGGAAGACGCCAAAATAAAGGCTGAAGAACATAAAGTTTCAAAGATGGTGAGTTTTCTGGAAGGCGATGTCAGAAACCTTAAAAAGGTTGTTGGAAAAATTCGCCAACCCTTCGACGTTATCGTTAATGCTTGGACATCGATTGGATACTTCTCCCAAAGAGATGACTTCAAAATTTTTAAACAAACAAGGGAACTTTCGAGGGAAAATGCTGTGCTGCTCATAGCTGAAACCATGCACACTGAGTTTTTAGCTTTGAAATTTGTTCCCACTGGTTACAGCGAAGTAGATAACATAGTCCTATTAGAAAGCAGAAATTATGACCCCACAACAGCTCAGTTGAAAACCGACTGGAAATTTTACAAAAAATGCCGAGAAAATTTAGAGTTCATAGACCAAATAGAATATGAACTTCACATTTACAGTCCAAGCGAACTCTCATCACTTCTTAGGAAGGCTGGATGGGAGCCTGTGAAATTTTATGGAAGCTTTTCAACCCTACAGCCAATGAGTCCATTAACAAGTTTGAATTTGGTGGCTAAAGCAGTATGAGCGAAAGCAATTCGGCAAACACTGAGAGTTTTCGCAATCGTTTGGATAATGCCAAAAGTTATGGGGAAGTTTGGGAGATTGTCAAAGAAAGCGTCTACTATTCTTTGCATAGGCGCAGAGGTGGAATGATGCTTTTTCTTGATGACTTGCCCATTCAACTTGGCGCCTACCATCCTTTTGGGACAAACAACATCGTTTTAAACAGGCGCCTAATTCAGATAGTTGAGGCTTCGCTTAATTCGAAGCGTGTTGTCAACGCATTGGTTTATAATTTGTTGTTGCATGAGTATTTGCATGCTTTAGGAGAGTTTTCAGAGGTTGAGGTCAGAGAGTTGGTTTACGAAGTTGCAAAGAAATGTTTTGGAGAAGACCACATCGCCTCTGTCATTGCGAAAAAGAGTCCTTGGGCTCTGCTCAGAGGAATTCCATTAGAAGGAATTAACGTTCCAAAGAGGGTTATGGAAATAGTTAAGGACTTTGAAAAAACGGACAAATATATAGTTTAAAGTTTTTCCATTGCCAAATTAGTAGCCCCCTCTATAATTTTTCGCTTTCTTTCTGGTTAAAGGCTAAATTCTTGAATCCCCAGTTTTTATGGCAGTGATTAGTTTGTCCACGGAAGGAATTGGCAAGTTTAAGGAAAATCCTTACAAAAAAGACGGTAAAGCGTTAGTTAGCAAGGTGGGCAATGTTAAGAATTTGAAGGAGGGCATTTTAAAGGCTGTAGATTTGATTGGCGGCTTCAAAAAGGTTGTTAATGAGGGCGATGAAGTATGGTTGAAGCCGAACTTTAATACAGCCGACCTGCCTCCTGCCTCAAGCGACCCAGAATTTGTGAAGGCTGTTATTGAACTTTTGTTTGAGCATGGCGCTGGGAAAGTTATTCTCGGCGAATCCTCCATGGTTTCGCTTTCAGCCAGAAAAGTTTTGGCAGAAACGGGCATGATTGCCAAAGCTGAGGAGGCTGGTGCGGAGCTAATATTTTTTGATGAGGGTAGATGGGTGAAGGTTTCAACTGGCGGGAAATACCTTAAAGAGGTGAGTTTGCCAGAAAATGCCTTAAAGGCTGAAAAACTTGTTTACGTCTGTTGCATGAAAACGCACAGGTGGGCAAAGTTCACCTTAAGCCTAAAACTTGCCGTTGGCTTTATGAAACCCAGCGAGAGAATGATGCTTCATGCTAGGCATTTGGAGGAGAAAATTGCGGATTTAAACTTGGTTGTGAACCCAAACTTGATAATTATGGATGGAAGAAAATGCTTCATAAGTGGCGGACCAGCAAACGGCGAACTACGGGAGCCTAATGTTATTTTGGCTTCTGGAGACCGCATAGCCATAGACATTGAAGCATTAAAAATTATCCAAAGCTATGAAGGCGCAAGCCTCAACCAAAATCCATGGAGTTATGCACAAATTCGCAGAGCTGTTGAGTTGGGAATCGGCGTGAAAGATGAAAGAGAATATGATGTCATCGCTGCATAAGGAATAGCGTTTGCTTTTATAAACCAATGTCTTTGGCTATGCTTTTTAACCCATTTAGGGCTATTTCAAAAAATTTCTCTCTTGGAATTCCAATTTCTTCGCAGATGAGGATTCTTTCTCTTTCCGCTCCTCTCGCAAAATCTTTATCCTTAAACTTTTTTGCGACAGTTTCAACTTTAACGTCAGCCAATTTTTTGGAAGGCATTACAAGGGCGCATGCGACAAGCAAGCCTGAAATGGCGTCTGAGGCGATTAATGCTTTTTCCATGCGGTTTTCTGGCATGATGCCCGTGTGTTTGAAATTGTGGGTTTTTATGGATTTTATGATTTCGTCTGGCACTATTCCTTTGAGGATTTCTTCGGCTAATAGACTGTGTTTTTCTGGTGTCGCCTCTGTCTTTTCATAGTCAATGTCGTGTAATAGGCCGATTAAGCCCCAAACTTCTTCGTTTTCTCCAAAATGTTTAGCGACGTTTCGCATTATGGCTTCAACGGCAAGCATGTGGTAAACAATGTTCCTTTTAGACACGTTCTTCTTGACTAGGCTGAGGGCTTCATCCCTTGTTAACATTAAGCTTCACCTTAAACCATTAATGTGAACCATTTTCTCTTTTATAATTTGTCAAGGCATTATTATTCGAATTCTCCATACATTTGGTTTGGAGCCAAAATTTCCGGATACTTATCCCGCAGTAAAAGGCGGGCAGCATAACAAAGGTGGCAGGGGTCAGCATACGCATTATCATGGGGCAAACCAAACTTTTCAACCAAAGCCACTGGACCGCCACGAATTAAGGGCTCGAGAATGGCGTGCTCATATGGATTGAACTCTTCAATTATTTTTGAGAAGGGTTTCTGCCAGGCATTGCCTATGGAAATTCCCTGGCAAACGTGAACAAATCCCAGGGGGTCTATGTGCACACGTTCTTGTTTGGTAAAATCTTCATAGGGGCATTTTGTGAATTCCCGCCAAGACTTTTTGCTTGCTTTTTCAGTTAGTTTTGAATGGGCTCTGCCCTTATACATTAGCTCCCACAAACCCACCTTTGCCCCTTCAATTTCGTTTGGACATGGAACTTCAGTTTGGGGATATTTGACGGCGAGGATTTCAGTTTTGATGTTTAGGGCTTTTGCGGCCTTAACAGCATTTCGAACCTCTTTTGTTTCCCAACTATCGCCGTGGTAGGGGTCGCTGCTTAAGGTTAGTTCAACGTTTTTGGCTTTGGCTATTGGAATCAACCATTCTAAGGCGTCTTCTGGGCATGTGGCCCAATAACAATTTGAAAGGATTTCTACGCGAAAACCGAGGTTAACTGCTTCTTCTGTGGCTTTAACCATTATTGGATAATAGAGGAAGGGTTCTCCGCCTTCGATGGAAATGTAATCTACTGTTTCCAGTTTCTTTGCCTCTTTCAAAATATTCCTTATCTGCTCAAGAGTAAAGGTTCCTTTTGCTTTTGGGCTGTCCCAGACAAAGCAGTGGTCGCATTCCAAATCGCAACGGTATGTGAGGAGAAAGTGGACACCTTTCAAATTCAACAAACTACACCAATTAAAGTTAGCATTTAAACATAGTTAAGTTTTGTTTGAAAGGGCTGATTTGGGTAAAATATATAATGGGCTCTGAATCTTTTGCTGTGAATGTTGAGTGCCTTTCATGGTTTCAATGAAATTTAAAACCTCATGGAAAACCTTCCTTCTTTTAGCTCTGGGTTTGGCAGCCTTCTTCATATACCTCTACATTTTCAACGTGGATATTCCAACAATAATTGCCACAGCCCAACGTGTTGACTTATCCATATATTCTATCGCCATACTCTTTCTTATTTTTGACACGTTTTTTTATTCACTTTCATGGTACCTCCTCCTCAACTTTCTCTCCGTGAAACTTTCTGTGGTGAAATCCTTCCTTTACGTTTGGTATGGAACCTTCGTGGACATAGCCATACCAGCAGAATCAATAAGCGCAGACGTAACAAAAGTTTACCTCGTCACAAGAGAACATAACGGAACAAGCGGAAAGGTTGTGGCTTCCCTTGTTATTCAAAGGCTTATGGGCATGGGCATAAACATTTTAAGCCTACTGCTTGGCATAACCCTCTTACTAATGGAGCGCCCAATCAGCGGACTCGTCCTAAACCTCTCATTGTTTTTAGCTGGAACTTCAACAATCTTTCTAATATTACTGATTTTCTTATGCTTTAGAGAAAGATGGACCTTAAAAATTATTGACGCTGTGATAAGGTTTTTAAATTATATAAGTAGAGGACGCTGGAAACTAACAAAGGTTAGAGAAGAAGTTGTCAAAGCAGCAAAAATATTTCATGATTCCATAAAAGAGTTTGGACACGCTCCCAAAACTCTTTTTGCATCGGTTTCTTTTAACGTTCTCTCATGGTTTCTAAGCATAGGAATAGCCTACCTCACTTTCTTTTCCATGAAAGAGGTTTTCCTTTCCATGAATGTAGAGTTCCCAGTTCGATGGAGTGTTATAATATTAACGCATTCAATAATTTCAGCTATCCACGGCATCCCATTGGGGATACCGTTTGAGGCGGGGCTTCCTGAAATAACCATGACAACCCTTTATGTTTTAATGGGAATTCCATTTGACATTAGCGCCACAGCAACAATTCTCACGAGAATTTTAACTGTTTGGCTTAGATTTTTCATAGGATTTGGGGTTCAGCAAGCCCTAGAAATTAAGGCAATAGCGGCAAACAATAAAGCAGATAAAACCCTTTTTTGAAAGGATATCTTAAATGTCAATAACAATAGAAGACGCTTCAATAAAACAGCTGGATGAATTATATAAAATTGAGATGGAATGCTTCAAAAGGGAAGCGTTCAGCAAACACCACATTGCCAATTTGCTGACAGACTACAATTGCGTAAGTTTAGTAGCCAAAATAGACAGCGCAATCGTTGGCTTCATTATAGGCATGATACACATTGAAAGAAACGCCTTAGCTGGTCACATCCTCACCATAGACGTTTCTCCGCCATACCGCAGAAGAGGAATCGCCCAAATGTTATTACAGAAAATTGAAGAAATCTTCAAGGAAAAAGGTGTTAAATCATGTCGCCTAGAAGTTCGGGAAGACAACATCGCAGCCTTAAAGCTTTACCAAAAACTTGGATACAAACGAGTGGCAAAGCTTGAAAATTATTATGGAGACGCCCATGGAATATACTTCAGAAAAGAATTATCCTAACTTCCACAGCTTAAGCCCAGTTTTCTCATCTAAGGCTCTCTGTAAACATACACCTTCAGCCTCAACCATCACCAGTTCCGCTGTGGCGCCAACATGGGAATCCTTCATTAAGTGACCGCCAAAGGCTTTTCCCTTTTCATTTGAAACAACAACATGCGCATGAACTACAGATTCTCCTTTCTCATCAACAGCGATATTTCCCATGCACGAAGCTATTTCTAACGGTCCTTCTAAATGAATTGCCTTATACTGTCCCTCCTTGTAATAGCCCAAAACTGCATCTTTTAAGCTTCCAATCAAAAGGAAGAATCCAGCTTTTATTCCGCTTTCTTCCACTCGCTTCTTTATGGCTTCAGCTAGGTCTTCGCCTTCAAAGAGGCGGAAAAAGAGTATTCTTCCAGTTTTTCCTTCCAACACGTTTTCCCTCAATTTCTTCGTTTAAACGCAAACCCTAAAAATGTTTAGGGAGAAATATATCTATTGTGAAAGATTTGGCGCGGAAAAAGAGGGATGAAACAAAGAAGCTGGCTAAAGCCATAGCTGTTCTTATTCGAAATACTACGTGGCGTTGTGGAAAGCTGGAGCGTTCAATAGTGAAGCACCTTTATAAAAGGAATCTGAGTTTTGGGAAGCCTGAAATGCCAATAAAAGATATGATTCAAAACTTCAACTTAACTGGGAAAGAGAAGAATGAGTTTTTGGATGCTTTAAGAAGGCTTGAAAGAAGGAATATAATAAGAATCTTAACCATCGTAGGTTAGATTTCTCTTTCAGCCCTTTATTCAGGATTTTTCAAGGAGTTTCCGTGCGTCTTCAATCCATCTTCCAACAATCTTCGGCGAAATCTTCAGTTTTGCAGCCAAATCTTCCGCTGAAGCCCTTGCCAAATCTTCAACACTGTTTATACCAAGAGCCTTCAACTGTCCAGCCCGCTTCTCCTTAATCCCCTTCACTTGAGTAAGCTCCAACTTTGGAGGCGTAACCTCCGCTGAGGTTACGGGTTTTTCTTCCACAATGACCTCTGTAACTGTTGGCTGTGGTGTTGATGCGGGTGCAGGTGTTGGCTCTGCTTTTACTTGTGGTTTGGCTCTTTGGGAGTAGCCTAACCCTAAAAAGAGAAGCCCAAGAACGGCAGTGGTGACAACCCATAATTCTTTAAATTCCACTTGGTAGGCAAGCACTACGCCAGTTATTATGAAAAATATTATTGCCACTGTGTATAGGGCATAATCTGAACGCATATGGATTTTCTCTCCTAACCATGTATGTTCTATGGAAGAGTTTAAATAATTTTCGACTATTTGCAAAGTTTTCCGGCAATTATTTAAATTCGGATGGTCTATTTGCGCTTTCTGAAAAAGGCGAGGCCGTCCTTTTGAAGCACGTATTCAAAGCCTGCTTCCAGCAGCTGTGTTATTTCTTCTTGTGTTTTAGCGACTTTAACATGGAATTCTTCTGGCGGTGCATTGGTGAATAATGTTCGCTCTATATGTATGTAGATTTGGGTGCTTTCCAGGTTGCGATGTCCCAGTAATTCTTTGACGTGTAGGATGTCTTTTGTTTTATGATATTCCATTGTTGCTTTCCAATGGCGGAAGGTGTGAAAGGTGATGTTTAAGATTCTGGGATTTGCTAGTTTTTGGGCTATGCGCTTTCGGGCAATGGAGAAATTGACGTATATGCTATCGCGGATGAATATGCGGTTAGAGTTGACGTTTTTCTTTATGTTTTCTAGCATATTGATGACTTTTAATGAAATCGGAAGCATTCTTGGAAGACTTCCTTTTTCAGCTGATATTCTAACGATTCTTCTTTCAAAATCAATGTCGTTCCATGTCAATTTTCCTATTTCGCCGGCCCTAGCCCCTGTTTCTTTTAGGAGTTGAAGAAATGTTGCAGTTTTCCTTCCGCAACCAGCTATTAATTGGTCTAGCTCCTGTTCTGTGGGTATGAATGGAATTTTGGCGGAGTAAGTATATTTTGGCTGTTGCCAATCGATTCCAAGGAACCTGAACCAAACGTTAAGCATTCTGCAGAAATTATCTTTGGTGCTTAATTCAAATGGAGCTTTTGCAATGTAGTCTTTGACTTCTTCTGGGTCAAAAGGGTTAATGTTGTTTTTAAGAAAGCTATTAAGCATTCTGCTGTAGTTTTTGATTGTGCCTTTAGTTCTACCGTCCTTTTCAAGCTTCCATAGGAATTCAACGATTTTTCCTTTGATGGTTTCTGGCTTTATTTCCCCCGCAGTCTGTTTTTCTGTGCCCCCAGCGGGCTTTTCTTTTGCTGAGGCTTCCAATCTAACCACCGTTGCTGCGTCCGAGGTTTTCTTTAGCCCTGTTCGGCTAAAGGACGTAGCCTTTAAGGTTTCATCCTGCCCTCGGCAGTTAATAGTTATGTTGACTTTGCTTTTTAATGGCTTCGTATAGATTCTCTGAAGGGCTTCAGACATGCCTAAACCATTGAAAGAGAAGCGATATCCGCAGCTGCGACAAACATAACGTTGCACAGGGCCCAAGCGTGTTTCTCTGATGCCATCCTTCCAAGTTTTGGTGGAACCGCATTCTGGACAGCTGGGATATTGGGGGCTAGTGCCAGCGGCTCTGGGGAGCGGAGCCGACCCCTCATTGTTTTTGGAACTGGCTTTGCCGAGCGCAGGAGATGAAGATGCTTCTGTATTGTAGGGGCTAGCCATTCCCAACCCAGCTATTCAGCGTCATTTTTCCATTCAACGCCTGCAGCGAATTCTTCCTCTTCCTCTTGCAGCTGGCGTTTCTTTTGTTGTTTCCAGGAGCGTTTGCGCTGGTCTAACGGTTCAGTTAAAATGTTGAGGTCTTTGTAGAGAATCGCCTTTGCATACTCTGAAGGTTTCATGTTAAAGAGGGCTGCAACCTGACCAAGCCTTTCCCAAGCCTGAGGGCCGAGGCGAAACGTTACTTGACGTCTTGGTCCATGCTTTTCCATAAGGGTCATTTTTTCTATGCCTCCATGTTTCGCTTGCGTTTAACATTGCAGTTTAATGGATTTCCAAGGAAATCTGAAGAAGCCTGCAGAATCATGGATTTTGCCACATTGCCCTTTGGCGGAAAACTCGAAGCATTGAGATTCGAACCCACCCTGCTGGGAAGCTCCAAAAGTAGCGTTTGTTTTGATGTAGCGTCATTGGTGGATATAGGTTCTTTATGGTTGTTTTTTGCTTTCCTGTTTCGGTAACTGCAGCTGGGCTTGGTGCGAAGCCTTTTCTTACATATTGGGCATACAGGATTTCCATTGACATCTGAAACTGCTGTTTCCCTTGGAATCCATCGCCCACACCGCTTGCACCAAAAATACCAATAATAAAACTCAAATGTCATAGCGATGTCCCCAAACGTAGTTTTGATGTTTGTTTGTTTTGGCACTTGGCTCTGCGGAACCCCTGCATCCAATTTTAAGAGAGAAGGAAAGAAAGAAAAAGCACACATACATACGCACACCTCAAAAGGGCTATTGGTCTGCGGATTCCTCGCTTGGCAAAGTCTCAAGCAGCCGTTGAAGGAGTTTTAGGGCTTTATCTCGGGTTTTCTTGTCTTTTATGTTTTCGATTTGCTTGAGGATGGGCTTAAGCGTGTTTTCCTTCTGTTCTTGGACTACCATTCTTTTGAAGGCTGCCTGCTGCTTGTCGGTTAAATGATAAATTCCATGGCCGTCAACTTTTAATGCCCCAGCCATGGTGAGTTCCCTGAGCATCTCGCTTGTTGTTTTGAATTTTAGTCCAAAAGTTGTCAGCATATGAGATTGAATTTGTGTCAGAGTGGCGCCGTTGCAGAGGTTTATGAAAGTTAAAAGCTCCATCATGCGACTATGCCTCTGAGTGGCTCCGTCAGGAACTTCAGTGCTCATAAAAGACACCCAGCCTTAACTTTCCCCTCTAAAAGGGCTTGCATCTCTTTAGGCTCAACAACAACAAACCAATTCTTATACATCTTAGAAGGCACATCACCATACCATTTCCTTAAAAAACCAAACAGCTCCTCTAAACCGCTGAGACCAGCATCCTCAGCGTCCTGATCTGTCAACTCATCAGTGGCAACCACCATGGAACGCCAAACATTGATTATGATGCTCTCTTCCTTTGGATGGAAACGCCCACCACTGCAAACCATGTAAACCCCAGCCTTGCGCTGTTTCCTAAAAGTTATGAAGGGCGGGTCGCTGCTGCGCATCTTCTCAATGATGGGCTTAATGAAGAAAATCCGCCTCATTTCTGAACCCGCTTTGGGCTTTTCTCCACGATTTCTTGATATTTTTGGGCGATTAGGGCTCTGATGACTTCAGTGTTTGCCGAAAGCCCAAGTGTCTTTTTTACTGTTTTGAATTTTTCCAATTCCTCGTTTTCTATCACCATTTTTATGTTTATCCTTTCCTCATACATTTAAAATACACCCAAAGTGTATTCCATATCCAAGAGTATATAAAACTTCCCCAAAAAGAGGAATTCTTATATACAAAAAATACACCAAATATCCAACGTGGGGCATATGGAAAAGGAAGAAAAGATAGAAATCAGAATGTCAATAACAGGCGAGCTTGCCAGAAAACTCCGCAGAATAAAAGACTACTACCAATTTGAATCCTACACCGACACCATCAGATACCTCATCACCGCAAAGTATGAGGACATCATATCAAGGCGAGAAGCATGACCGAAAAACCACATGAAATAATAAAAAACGCCCTAGCCGAAAGTTTAAAACTCAAGGGCTTTTACGTCAAAAAAGAAGCTCCCATCTTGAATAGGTTTACGTGGGCCTCCCAGCAGAAATAGTTAAACTTATTGATGAGGTTATAGCGGCAAAAAATGGGGCTTCCGCTCAAGAAACGAGTTCGTCCTGGAAGCCGTCAAGATACGCTTAAAAGAGCTGGGCTACTACCCATAGCCGTTCAACGAGCCCTCAAACGCCACCGAAAATCTCCAGCAACTCCAGTTTTTATGTCATCAAGAGCCGCCTCAATCTCCTTCAAAGTCTCCTTAACCGCCTCTTCAGGCTTACACTGCAAATCCAAAAGCAACAACCGCACCCAGCTCAAGGCCTCAAAAGCCCCCCTAACATAATCATGCATGACGAAGCCCCCCTTCCATTTTCCATCAAATTCTCCATTCAAAACCTTAAGAAACTAATGCCCAAACGACAATTTCAAAACAGCAGAGAGAGATAAGTTAAAGTGAAAATGGCAAATTTTCCCGCCAAATCCTTGTTTTTGCGCTAAATTTATATAGAGAATCCTTCTAGACCAAAGGTTCACCCATGGGGGAATGAAGGGTGGCAGCAAGAAACCCTTTCTTGCTGAAAATAGCCTTGGCCGTTCAACTGTCTAAATTAGGCTTGGACGTTGCAATCTGCCATAAATGTGGCAAAATATTCATGAAAACTGACGGAGAGACTCTATGCAAAGAATGCCAACACATAATATTCTCTAACTCTTTTTCTGCTTAACAGTCCACAATGCGTAGCGCATGTCTACAGCCTAGAGGGGGAGGGGTAGGGAAAATAAAGCCCTGCTAAAAGCCATTTTCCCAAGATTGGAATTGGAACCCTAAAAACTGGGGGGTAGGCTCGTATTGGCTGAAAACTCAACCAAAAAGCACGGGGTTCTGCGCTTTAAATCTTGTATTCCTTGCCTTTCTCAGGGAGGACTGTTTCGCTTTTTAGGTCTCGCGTGAATTTGGCGAATAATTCTGCGTTTTCGGTGTGTATTGGAAAGATTTTTGCTGCGTTCATTTCTTTCAGCGCCTTTTTGAGTTGGAGGGGCATTATGTGTCCTGAAACATGCACATGATACTGGGGTAATCCATAATGCCTCAGCCAGTTTAGGAGCCTTTCAAAGTCTATTTCCATCTCTTCATTGAAGGGTTCAGAAGCCGACAATATATAGCAGCTTCCAGGCGAGGGTTGGATTTCCACCAGTTCTTCTAAATCGTAGAGGGACATGACTAATATGGCTTTGCACTGTTGTTTCGAAACTTCGAAGACGTCAACAATTTTCCCCTCATACTTTTCAATTATGTCTTTCTCCCATTTTTCATATCTCTTCTTCGACTTTCGAAAAACCAAAATGTTCTCATCGTTTAAATCTGGAAGTTTTAAACCTCTATCCTTGTGCAACGCTTCAATAAGGTAGGCTTGCCTCAGCGAAACAGTCAAGCAGCGCCCAGTTTTCTTGGCAATTCGATGAAAAGAATTAAGCCTATCAACATCCGTGGAGGCAAAATCAGCCAACACAACACCATCTGCCTCCTCAACAATAGCGTTCACCTTAATTTCAACCTCACCTTCAGAAGAAACAGACGCACCAGTCATGTTAGTGGCTTCAGAAACCACAGCCAAAGGCTCACTTTCCTTCGCTTTCTCAACAAACTCATCCGTCATTTTGGGCTTTGCCCCATGCCTCCGAAAATCTCCAGTATAAACAACAACACCATTAGAAGTTTGAATTATGAAACCGTAAGCCCCTGGAACAGAATGGTCCACGTGAATTGGCAAAATTTCCAAACCACCAACACAAATTTTACGCCCAGTTCTAAAGGTCTCAAATTTTATGCCTTCCACATTAAACTCCAAATCGGTTCTGCGCATTTCACCCATGGCTTCCAAAACAATTTTTGTTGTTTCTCCACAGTAAACTGGAATTTCACGCTTTATGAAGGATAGGTAGGCTGAGTGGTCCATATGCCCATGAGAAATGAAAACTGCATCGACTTCAGGCGCTTTCTCATCAAACTTGTATATGCCATCAATTTTTGGCAAAATCCCCAAGGCTTGAAGGCTTTTTTCACTTTTAGGCGAAAGAAAAGGAGGAGAATAAAATTGCCTCCTCATGGAGAAGGACATGCCAAAATCAAAGAAAACCCTAGTATCCCCATCCTTTACTAAAATCTTGTTTCCGCCAACCTCATTTACACCGCCATAAAAGGTTAAAGTTGTCTCATCCTTAACCATGGCTCATCCCTTTTAGCTTATCCGCTCTTCTACAAATATTTGAAATGACCAGCATCACATGGGGAAGCGTAAACACGCTGAAAACCTTCGTATATTTTGGCTTCCCAGCCTCTTTAACAACCTTAACATCTCCGCCGGCTCCCAAATAACCCTCCACAAAAGCCTCTGCAATAAGCTGGACTGGACGAACACCAATAAAGGGTGAAGCATAATGCCCAGCATAGTAGAGGAATTCAGCTACATCCCAAACCTTGTCGCCATTTCGAGAAGCCTGCTCAAAATCTAAAAAGTAAATCGCCCCCTCCTTCCCAACTATAATGTTTTCAGGCTTTGTATCCCCCAAAGCAATGTTAAGCATGTGAATTTTAGCAAATTCCTCTCCAACCCTCCTAACAACTTCCAAATCCTTTTCCACGTTGCCAACATCCTTTGAAGCCAAAATCCTCTTCACCACCCTATCCAAGTTTTCACCCTCAACATATTCCATAAAAATTAAGCGTTCACCATGGCTTACGTGGAGAATTTTTGGAACAGCAAAGCCCTTAGAATGTAAAAGTTGGCTTATTGCACACTCCCTCTCAAGCCTTGATAATCCTAAAACGGCGAAGGTTCTCGTCCCAAAAGTCCACAACGTAAGGGGGAACCACTTAAAACTTGACCAGTCCCTAAAACTTTTAACAACAACCCTTTTCTCCGCACCATTCACCACAGCCTTAACCAAATAAACATCATTCAAAACACCCCCAACCTCCTCAACCTCAACCTTCGCATCCTCACTGGCACAAAGCACCCTCCTAGCAAAGGTTTCCACATCAACTTTGCTTGCTAAGGAAACAAGCCCGCTGGCTGTGGGAACATACAAGTATTTTTGAGGCTCCTCAATTTCATGAATAGTTTTTGAATCTTCTTTAGAAAACTGAACTTTGAAGAGCAATTCTCTGTTTTGCGAAATGAAACCTAAAGTTTTCGGGAAAACCCCAAGCAAAGAAGCAAACAAAGCCCTCTGGGCAGTTTTAAAGAGGCTTGTGAACCGAACCCTTCGGCTTTTGGCTCTATCCAAAAACTCCTTACAAATTTTCACATAACCATCTGAAAAATCAACCACATTTTCACTTTTTAAAATCTCCAAAGCCTCCAAATATCCCTTTAAAGAAATCTCCACATTCTTCTCTTTAACATCCTTCCGCATAAAACTAAAAACGCTATAAAGCATGGGTGGAAAAAGGCGAGCTCTGCTCAGAATGGTTTCATAAAGGAAGTATTCTGGCTTTATACGCAATTCATAGGAAAGCTCCGGAAAAGTTAAAGCAAGATTTTCCAAAAGTTCAAGAATTAAGCGCTTCTTCAATTTAACCTCTTGAAAGCGAAGATAATCCCCATTAACTAAGGCTAAGTAAGGAAAAAGTAGCCCACCAGCCAAAGCCTCGCCCAAAAATCCCCTCTCCACATCCATTTCAAAAACTCCTTGGTCAACAACTAAAACAACAACACTTCTTTCTCCAAAAATCTTCAAATAATTCATAAGTTTAGGCTGGAAACCTCTAACTATAAGCAAAACCTCCACCAAACTCTTAGCATCTGACAAACCAAAAGCGTAATCACCACAAACGCATGCTGCAATTATTTGATTACCACCAGAAACATGCCTACAAAAATCAAGAATTTCGTCAAACAGCCTTGGCTCTTGAGTCAACCTTTCACCTTAAGGAATTAAGACAACTAAAAATAGAATCTATAGTCTACAACATATAGTTAATGCTTTTCAATTATTTTGCCATAATCTCTCAAAACTTTCAGGGCTTTAACAGCTTTTTCAGGCAAATTATACAAGGGAATATTTGATTTGCCCAAAACCTTAAAAACTAAGGCAAAATCTTCCCCACCAGCGGGAACATCCACAACTGGTTTATTTGGATATTTCTTAGCTACTTTAGGAATTATTTTTGCATCTCTTGGTTCAAAAAAGCAAGACTTAAGCATATTTATTATTAAAACTCCATCCACATTCTCATCTGAAAGCACAAGCTCCAAAACTTTTTCATACCTGTCGGCTCTGGCATCGGCTATAATATCTATCGGGTTTGTCGCATCCACGCCAGGGTAAGAACTTTCAATTTTTCTCCTCGTCTCTTCTGATAAAGTTGCAAGTTTAAGATTGGCTCTTGCAACGGCATCGCCAGCCAAAATTGCTGGTCCACCAACATTGCTCACTATAGCCACATTGTCCCCACTCATTGGAGGCTGCTTAGAAAGGGCTATGGCTGTATCCATCAACTCCTCTACGTTTCCAACTCGGATTATGCCAGCCTTTCGGAGGGCAGCATCAAAAATTTCATCCTTTCCAGCCATCGAAGCAGTGTGAGATTTGGCTCTTTGAGCTGACTCCTCTGTTATTCCACCTTTTAAGGCTAAGATTGGCTTTTCCTTAACTATCTTTCTCGCTGTTTCTACGAAAGCCCTTCCATTCTTTACGCCTTCCATGTATAAGCATATAACTTTCGTCTGCTTATCTTGGCTTAAATAATGCAGCAAGTCAACATCATCCACGTCTATTTTGTCTCCCATGAAGGCGAACTTGCTTATCCCAATATTATAGAAGCAAGCCCAATCCAGAATACAAGCGCCCACACCGCCACTTTGAGATATTACGGCTATGTTTCCCTTTTTAGGCATAGTATTCCTTTCAAAAGTTGTGTTTAAACCATTAGCAGTATTTATAACACCCATAATCGTATTCGGTCCCAAAATTCTAACGCCATACCTTTCCCTAATTTTGAAAAGTTTCTCACGCTGAGCGTCTTTATATCCGCCAGGAATAATTATGAGGGCTTTCACGCCAATCTCCGCACATTTTTCCGCCATAAAAATCGATTGCCTCGGAGGAAGCATGAGTACAGCAAGTTCAGGAGCAATTGGCAATTCATTCAATTTTTTATGACTCGCGTTTACATCAAAAATGTAGGTTTTTCCATGAAAATACTTCTTCATATTGTAAATGACACTCTTAAAAAGCTGCGGGGAAGCCATTCCAACCCTTTCCCGAAGGACGCTTGACCCTATGAGAACAACGTTTTTTGGCTCAAAGATAGCCTTCACTTCATTCAACAGTTTAACCTTCCAATCAAATTTTAACGTGGAAGGAAAGAAAATATGCTATTCATATTCATAAATTTAACCATGGTCACTTTTGAGTTACTTTCATATAAGCAAAGGTTGCAAGGGAAGCGAAAAATAACGCAAAAAAGGCTATGTCAACCAGCATAATAGGCGCGAAGGGCGGATTTCCCAAAAGGAAAGCTCTGGAAAGGTCTGCACCGCAGCTTAAAGGATTATACTGGGCTAATAGGGCTAATTGGGGCAGCGCAGCTTGTATGAGACTCATGGGGTAAAAGACTGTGCTGCAGAAGAAAAGCACATAATAGACGACGCCTCTGGCTGTTATGTACTTCTCAAAGCTTGTTGTTGAAACTGCAAGGGCTATGCTCAAACCAGAAGTTCCAATAGATATTAAAAATAAAGCAGCAACTATGGTTAAAAACTGGATTGGATGAGGAAAAACACGAGTGGAGATATAAGTTATTATTAGAGTTGTGGCGAGGAGCGGAGCCATGTAAATTATTCCCCTAAGACCGCCAGCCAAAACCCTTCCAATGGCTAATTCCCACCGTTTTATTGGCAAACTTAACATGTAATGGGAAATCTCCCGCCTAACCTCCATGTTAATTTCTCTTCCAATCATGAAAGCAGCAGCAAAAAGCGCTGTTATAGTCAAGCCTGGAGCGAAGAAGACAAAGTATGAAACAAATTCTTTCGTAATGGTTGGGTTAACCATGTTAGTGTAAACTATTGCCATTATGAAGAGGTCAGCAAGGTTCATGCTAATCATTCCAACAATCCACCACTTATAACGGAAGAAATAGCTAAAATCTCTCTGAACAATGTATAATATTGGTTTTATTGCCAACCCCCACCCTCCAGTCTCCGCTCATGCAAGAAAATGCCGAGAAAAGTGAAAATTGAAAAGAAGGCAACTATGCCAAAAGCTGCCAGCAAAGGCGGCGTAAAAGCCGTAGATTCCATTCCAGCACCCCATCTGAATAGGTCAGCAGCAAAAGTTAGAGGATTAATTGACGCAACGCCAGCATAATACTGAGGCATATAGGCTATGGGATAAAGCGTTGTGCTCAACCTAACTATTAATGCGTCAGTAACACCCATCAATATATCAAACCTATCTGAAGATTTTATGCTAACAGCCAAAGTTATACTAAAGCCAGCAGTACCAAAAGTGAAAAGAAACAGCGATAGTAAAGCCACAAGAAGCTGCAAAATATTCGAAACTCCAATTAAATATAAGACAAACAGCATCATCGGACCCACATACAAGAAACTCCTTAACCCTCCACCAATGGACCTTCCAAGAACCAATTCCTTACGGGAAACGGGAACACTTAATAGGTATTCTATTACGCCGTGGTCAGCCTCCTCATAAATGTCGTATCCTATGAAAACCGTTGTTGAATACAGCATTGTTATTATTATTCCAGCAGCATAATAATTGAAGTAGTTGCCACCAACGGCACTTTGAACGTCTGGGCGAAACATTCTGTTGACGACCAAGCCGAAAAGCGCTATTTGAGAAACAAACCATATGGCACGCATTATCAAAAGAAACTTATAACGCAGAAACATCCGAATGTCCCTTTCAGCAACAGTCCAAACCTTACGTAAACTTATCATTCTCTTTGAGCTTCTTCAATGGTTAAGCCTGTATAATGCGCAAAAACATCATCAAGCGATGGCTCACTCATATGTATGGACCTTACTGGCAATTGCTCTTTCATAAAGAACTCTGTTATTTTTGGGAGAACCTCCTCTGCTTGGTTTAGGTAGATTTTCAACTGGTTCTGCTTTATGGCTAAAACATTCACAACCCGCGGAATCTCCTTCAACTTCGCAAGCACAGCGTTGGGAACATCCTTTTCCAAAGCTATTTCCACAACATCTCCGCCTGGAATACTATCCTTCAACTTTTTAGGTTCATCACAAACAAGGAGCTTTCCCTTATGCATTATGGCGACCCTATCAGAAAGCACATCAGCCTCATAAAGCTCATTAGTCGCAAGCAATATTGTTGAACCCTCATCTCTCAAGTCGCGGAGCATGTTCCAAATCCTATGTTTTCCAACAATATCAATCTGGGCTGTCGGTTCATCCACTATGGCTATTTTTGGTCTTTGAATGAGAATTTTGGCTATCTCAACCCTTTTACGCATTCCCCCAGAAAAAGCGTGGACGCTCTTAAACCGGTCATTCCACAATTCCACCTGCTCCAAAACCCAGCGAACCCTCTTTTTGCGCTCCTCAGCGGACAAACCGCAAACTTTCGCATGCCAATTAAGAATGTCCCAAGGAGAATCAACCCATAAAAGTTTAGGCTCCTGAAAAGCCATACCAACAAGTGTCCTAGCCTTGTCAGGCTCCTTACTAACATCATAGGGACCCACAAAAGCCGTTCCATCCGTAGGCTTTATAACAGTTGTCAACATAAGCAAAGTCGTTGTTTTTCCAGCACCGTTTGGACCCAAAAGCCCCAGAATTTCGCCTTCCTCAACCTCAAGGTTCAGATGGTCAACTGCAGTGAACTCTCCAAACTTCTTTGTTAAGTTAACCATCCGAATTATTGGTGCCATTTTGAACCCAGACGCTGAAGCAAATAGAATGAACACGCAAATAGATAAAATTAACTCTCACAAATCTAAAGGGTGATTATCGTACAAGTAAATTCGATGCTATTTCCTCAGCTTTTTTGATTATGCTTTTTTCATTCAAAGTCTCCACATGCCGATTTTCCATTAAAATTTTTCCATCAACAACAACCGTGTCCACATCACTTCCACGTGCAGAATAAACAAGGCTTGCAAAAATGTCATGTAATGGTTTTAAATGCGGTTTTGAGAAGTCTATTAGGATTATGTCAGCCCTTTTTCCAATCTCAAGGGAACCAATTTCATCTTCTAACCTCAAGGCTTTGGCTCCATTTATTGTTGCCATCTTCAAAACTTCATAGGCGGATAAAACTGTTGGATTCGCATAAGTGAGTTTTTGGAGTAAGGCTGCAAATTTCATGGTTTCAAACATGTCAAGGGTATTATTGCTTGCTGGACCATCAGTTCCCAAACATACATTAACACCTAAACCTATTAGGTCTTTTATTTTTGCTGCACCCAAGCCAAGTTTCATGTTAGCCACTGGAACATGAGCCGCGTGAACGTTATGTTTGGAAAGAATACGCATATCATTCTCTGAAAGCCTTATGCAATGGGCAGCCAAAACATGACCCCTAAAAAAGCCTATTTCATCCAAAAGTTCCACTTCGCTGAAACCAGTTTTCCTTTCAAAATCCTCTGGCATTACCTTTGATTCAGCCAAATGCATATGCACGCCAATACCAAGCTCAGAAGCTTTTTCGCTTATGGCGATAAGCAGTTTTTGACTGCAACTGTAAGCTGCATGGGGTCCAAGGAAGGCTTTTACTCTGCCATTGGCGTATCCGTTAAATTTTTTAGCAAAATCTACACTTTCGTTAAACATTTTTCTTCCTAATCTTCGATTTCCAGCTTCAATTATGCCTTGGGCTAATGCTGCCCTCATTCCGCTCTGCTCCACAGCCCTTGCAACCATTTCTTCGTGAAAATACATGTCAGCAAAACATGTTGTTCCACCCTTAATCATTTCCAAGCAGCCTAAAAGGGCTCCAACATAAATGTCTTCAGCCCTAAGCTTAGCCTCTAAAGGCCAAATGGTCTCCTTCAACCAGACATCTAAAGGTTTGTCTTCTGCAATTCCCCGAAATAAAGTCATTGGCGCGTGAGTGTGGCAGTTAATTAAGCCTGGCATGGCAACCTTCCCCTTGGCGTTTATCAATTTTTCAGCCCTTATGCCAGTTGCTGAAGAGGATTTGCCAACAAAAACTATTTTTTCATTCTTTATGGCAATGGCGCCATCTTCTATGAAATATTTACCATTCATGGGCAAAATTGTGCATTCACGAATTAAAATGTCAACCTTTTCCAAAAGCCCACCCTTTTCCTATTTAGATGGAAATTTAGCAAATAAAAAGAATATGCTCAGCTTTTAATGTTGAAGGTTAAAAGATTTGGAGATTGGCGCTAAAATACTGGTTTTTCTTCGATTCTCTTTAGTAAGGGACGAAGAGCTGGTTGAGGAACATTTTCTTCTCCCAAACCGCCTTTTGGAAGCCCTGGCGTGCCAATTTTTCTGCATATGAAGTTAAGGCTGTCTTCTGTGAAGTTCAGCAGGCTTTGGCCTTCAGATGTTAGCTTGTAAACTTTTCTGGGCCTTTCGCTGTTCATGTTCCATTCACTTTTTACGTATCCCTTCTTTTCTAAGGCGTTTAGGAGCGGATAAATTGTGCTTGGTCCAAAATAGACTCCGAAGGTTTTGCGCACTTTGGTTATTATTTGGTAGCCGTGCATGGGTTGCGTGCTTAGAAACTGGAGCACTATGAGGTCTAAGAGGCCTTTCATCAATTTGACCTGAACTTCTTTCGAGTTGTTAACCATCATTCTTCCTTCCTTTTTCACGTGTTTACTTGTTTTACACGTGTACAATATGTCCTTTTCTGGACATATCTCAAGACTTTATAAAGCCTAAACAAGAATATAAAGGTTCATGCTTACCAAAAACATAAAAAAGCATACAAAAGCATACCAGAAATATTCCATTTCCTACATAACCTAAATAAACCCAAACCCGAACAAATCCAAAAAGGAACAAATCCAGAGAGTGAAAAATTGACACAAAACTACAAAAAAGAAATTGTTCAACGCATAACCAGAAACCTACTAGACATCCAAATACTAAGACTCCTAAACACAGAACCCATGTGGGGATACAAAATAAAAAAACAAGTAGAAACAAACTACGAAGTAAAACTAAGACACGGAGCCCTATACCCACTACTAAAAACACTAGAACAAAAAGGCTTCCTAAAAAGCCAAAAACAACAAAGAGGAGGAAGAACAAGAAAAGTATACACAATAACAGAAAAAGGAAGAGAATACATAGAAACCTATGACAGTGTACTAAAAGAACAAATACAAAAACAAGACATAAAATAAAAACGATAAAAATGACAAATGAAAACAAGAAACTAATGGGACAAGTTCAGATACTTCTCAGAAAACATGGGCAAAAGGCATTCAAAATTGCAAAGAACTCGGTCCTACAAGAGAAAAATGTTTATGAAACAGTTTATGAAGCCCTGCGATATTTTATGGAAGAGTCATGGTTTGATCTCCAACATCCAGCCCTAATTTCTCTGGCATGTCAAGCTGTGGGTGGAGAACCTGAAAAAACTCTTCGGATAGGTGCTGCAATGGTGCTTCTCGCTGGAGCTGCCGATATTCATGATGACATCATAGACAAATCAAGATTTAAAAATTCAAAGCCGACAGTTTTCGGAAAATTTGGCAAAGAAATTGCTCTTCTCGCAGGCGATGCACTTTTGTTTAAGGGTTTAATTCTTCTGCATAACGCATGTGAAACGTTTCCTGAAAAAACAAGGGCAACCATTATAAAAATAACAAAAGAAGCCTTCTTCGGAATAGGTGGGGCTACAGCAAAAGAAAGAAAATTTAAAGGAAAATATGACTTGAAACCAAAAGAATATTTTAACATCATTGAAGCGAAAGCAGCCATCGCAGAAGCATGTGTAAAAATCGGCGCGATTATAGGAAGGGGAAAACCAAAAGAGGTTAACGCATTAGGTAATTATGGCAGAACTCTTGGAATTTTAATGGCGTTAAGAGATGATTTTATAGATTTATTCGAGCCCGATGAACTAAGAAATCGCGCTAAAAATGAAATTCTACCGCTTCCGCTGCTCTATGTATTTAAAGATGCAAATAAAAAGAATGAAATTCTACCCTTGATTAGGAAAAAAAGAATCACAGAACAAGAAATACAAGCATTAGTAGATCTTGTAATGAAAACGAAAGAGGTTAAAAAATTAAAAGAAGATATGCAAACATCAATTGAAAGAGGAGAAAAAGAACTATCAAAAATTATAAGGAAAAATACAAACAAATATCCATTTAGGTTATTACTTCAGTCCACGATAGAAGACTTATAATTAGCTACCACCAACCAGTTGGTCTAAATGGTTTCGGTCTCTTTCTTTTTTCCATTCTCCTTCCTCTTCTGTATATTTGTTCTACATATGAACTTAAAAGCTTTGCTATTTATGTATACACGAAATCTTGTTTTACGATACTAAATGCTTATCTGTGAAATTACATGAGAGTCTTAAAGGTAAGATGGTTAATGCTTGAGAAAAGGCGTAGGATAAAATTTAGTATCATTTCAAGGTACGAATTTGTAAATGTGCTTTTAGTATCTAACGCTTTTGTATGGTACTCGTTTGCGTTTAGCATTTTAAAGAGACTTATACATGAATTAACTTTGGCGATATGGAGCGTCCACTTTGTAGGAGCTGCTCTTTCTGCAATAGCGGGGGCTGCAATAGGTAATAGAATTCATAAAAGACCATTTCTTGCTGTTTGGATGATGTTAGGAATACTTTCACCGTTGATGTTAGTGAGCATTAATTCCCCCCAAAGTCTATTAAGTATTTTAATAATGTCGCTTCTTTTTGGAATATCATTTGGGTTAGGTGTCCCTTCAATCATTGGATGTCTCGCTGATTGTACCGTTATTGAAAATCGAGCGAAACTCGGTGGCTTAACAATTTTTGTCTATATTTTAGGAGCGTTTTTACTTGGAATAGTTGTAGCTGACGACATTACATTACAAGCTCTAGCTCTTACAATTTGGAGAGCGCTCAGTCTAATAATTTTCCTCGCTACTAGTCCATCTTCAAATGCACAGATACAGAGAAGTGGTTCCTTTAAATCTATATTTAACCAGAGGTCCTTTTACTTGTATTTTATTCCATGGACAATGTTTTCGCTGGTGAATTATATAGGAGGGGTCGTAGCGTTTCAAATTTTAAATGAAAATACTGTTAACCTTTTCATCATGTTTGAAAGTGTTTTAATAGGAATCGTTGCAGTCATTGTTGGTTTTCTTGCAGACGAGGTTGGTCGCAAGCGTATAACTATGGTTGGATTTATAATGTTAGGCTTTGGTTACGCAATATTAGGAATTTACCCCGAGAATTTGTTCAGCTGGTATTTTTATACGGTGGCTGATGGAGTTGCTTGGGGAATTTTTTGGGTAATATTTGTCCTTACAATATGGGGGGACCTTAGTTTTGGGGCCTCTAGCGATAAATACTATGCAATTGGAGGGTTACCATTTTATATGTCAAACTTTTTACGAGTTCTAATAGGTTCATATATTGCAAAAGTTATTTCGATATACGCAATTTTCTCTTTTGCAGCGTTATTCCTATTTTTAGGGGTTATTCCGTTAATGTATGCTCCTGAGACTTTGCCTGAGAAAAAGCTTAGGGAGAAGGAGCTCAAGAAGTATATTGAGAAAGCTAAGAAGATTAAGGAAAAATACGTATAGAATTAGAAGGTGAAAAGGATGTTTTTTCATGTTATGTTGACGGGTGAGTGTAATTTGCAGTGTCGATACTGCTTTGGTGAGGCTTTAGAAGATTTTGAATCTGCATTTAATGGTTTTGATGTGGATTATTCCTTGCCTAAAAGGATAGGTTATGATGTTGGTTTGTTAAGTAAGTTTTGTGGGCGGGATGAGGATTGTGTTTTGATTTTTTATGGTGGCGAACCGCTGCTTTGTTTGGATGAGATTAGGCATATTATGGATAACGTGAAGGCTAAACACTTTATTGTTCAAACGAATGGTTTGCTTTTAGGCGATTTAGAACCAGAATATGTTAACCGTTTTCACACGATTCTTGTTTCCATAGACGGCGAAGAAGCCCTAACAGATTTTTATAGAGGTCATGGCACTTTCAGAAAAGTCATTGAGAATTTGAGGTTGATTAAGCGTAATGGTTTTAGAGGGGAGATTATTGCTCGGATGACCGTTATGGAGCAAACAGACATTTACAAGCAGGTTAGGTGGCTTCTGGAAAATAGCGAGTTTCCATTTTCTTCTATCCACTGGCAACTGAACGCTGGATTTTGGTCAAAAGATTTTGAACGCAGAGATTTCAAAAGGTGGAGCGAAGAAAGTTATAACCCCGGAATCCGCAAACTCGTCAAGTTTTGGGTTGATTGTATGGAAAAAGGGATTGTTTTTAGGCTTTACCCCTTCCTCGGAGTTGCCCAATCTTTTCTTTTAGGCGAAGAAAGAAGTCTCCTTAGGTGTGGGGCTGGATGGATAAACTATGCCATACAAACGGACGGTCACATTGTTCCATGCCCAAGCATGTGGGGAATGAAAAACTACTATTTGGGACACATAAAAGATGCAGATCCATTAAAGCTTAAGAAAATTTTTGTTGGCGAACCCTGCACAAAATGCGACATCCTAAGCCTTTGCGGAGGAAGATGCCTCTACGCCAATGTTACTAAACGTTGGAACACATCCGCATATAAATTGGTTTGCGAAACCGTTAGAAATCTAATAGAAGCTATAAGCGCTGAGATGCCAAAAATCCAAAGGCTCATTAGAGAAAAGAAGATTCGGCTTGAAGACTTTAAATTTATGAAGTATAACGGATGCGAAATCATCCCATAAATTTTTATTTCTAAAATATGCCTAACCTCCAAGATCTTCTAAATGGGACTTTTCATGGAAATTTATTGGGAGGGAAAGTAAAATTATTATTATAGCCATGTGTGTGCGCAGTATATATTGCAAAATAAAATAGTTTAGGAGGATGAGGATTGAAATCAGCGCGGTCGAAACCTATAATTCGACTCGTCGACGTGTACAAAGAGTATAAAGTTGGAAGTATTACTACGGTAGCTTTGAAGGGTGCAAACTTTGAAGTTTTTGCAAGGCAACTCATCGCTATAATGGGGCCGTCTGGTTCGGGTAAAACCACTCTTCTTAATATGATAGGGCTTTTGGATAGGCCTACAAGGGGTAAAATTTTCTTTGACGCGTTTGATGTTTCAGGGCTTGACGATGAAACGCTTGCGAATTTGCGCAACACTAAATTGGGATTCGTCTTCCAAACTTTCAACCTCGTCAATAGACTGAGCGTATTTGAAAATGTAGAGTTGCCTCTTATACCGCGGGGGATACCGCGCAGTGTTAGGGTTAAGATGGTTAAAGAGGCGTTAGCTGAAGTTGGCGGCGAAGAAAGCTGGTTTCCTAAAAAGCCAAATCAGCTTTCTGGAGGCCAGCAGCAACGTGTGGCAATCGCAAGGGCAATTGTTGGAAAACCTGTTGTTTTATTAGCTGATGAACCAACAGGCAATTTGGACAGAGCCTCAGCCAAGATTGTTGTTGAAACTTTTCTGAAACTTAACAAGGCTGGGCACACGGTGGTTGTTGTTACACACGACCCAGAAGTGGCAAACTGCATGGAAAAAATATATACCATAAGGGATGGGGAAATTATAGGCGAAATTATGCCTAATAAAGCAGAGGCCCTTATAAATAAGGAATAAACTCATTTGAAGAAGGTGAAAATATGAAAACCCTAAAGAAATATTTAACCATCATATTAACCCTCATGCTAATCCTACAGCACTCATCCACATTCCTGAACAAAACTTATGGAAACTCCACAGAAAACTTTAACATAGTTTATGTTAATGTAAGGTCTTCAGCCGACACGGCAGAAATATACCCTGGCAGCAAAAGAGTAAACCTAAAGGTTGAAGCAGTTTACCAAAACAGCACTCCAGCCGAAAACATTGTTGGAAGACTTATCACAGTCGAAGGCATAGGCTTCAGCTCTGGAAGCGGCTCATGCTCCCCGGCAATGCTGCTTAATGGAAGTATTGCTGAAAATGTAAGCATTAACACTTATGTTACATTCGAATATTTGCTTGACATTTCCAGCTCTGTTACACCAGACAACTATGAATTGGTGCTTAACACAACATACACCTATATGGAAGAAGGAAGCATCACATTTGAAGTACACTCCATAAACTTAACAGTTTCACCTTACCCCACAATTTCTTTGAGAGTCGTGGATGCCTATTTTTCGCCTGCCGCTTATCCCGGTTCTGTTGACACAAACCTTTACATTATATTGGAGAATGATGGAAATAACACAATCACTTCTGCAAACTTTAACGTCACACCTCCAGAAGGCTTTACAATTAAAAATCCACGGGCAAGCACTGGACTCGTTAATAAGGGAGACCGTTTTACCTTAACATTTACAGGCATATCCATACCATTAAACGCATCGGTGGAAACCTACAATGCGACTATTTATGCTGACTGCAGCTCAAGAACAGAGGATGGCGTAGCTTACAGCGACTCCACAACTTTGGTTGTTCCAGTGAAAGTAGAGAGCCCACCTCTCGAAGAACCTATTATGTTGGCGGCGGTAAACACGCTCTATAACGGAGCTTCAGCTCCGCTTCTTCCATCGGCAAGAGATGTTGTTTTACGAATTTACCTTATCAACAAGCTTCCGGATACTATCAGTGCTATGGCTGTAAACGCCACATTTCCGAATGGAATTCAAGTTAGGGCTATTTCTGGAACATACATTAACGGGATGACGCCTGGTGGCACGTGCTTTGTGGACTTAACAGTTGAAATTGACCCAGAAATTGAAATTGGAGAATGTATGGGAGTGTTAGACATAACTTACCTTAGAATTGTTTCAGGGTCTTCCTTTCTCATGAACCAAACCGTGCAATTCCCAATAAACGTTGAAAGCGGTCATAGCTACATATCTGAGTTTTCACTTGTTACGGTTTATTGGGGTTATCCAGATCCAATGCCAGTTTATTCTACTTCACAGTATGTGCCGCTTACGGTTAGGCTTACCAATCTTGGGCGTTATGACGTTTGGGGCGTCGTTGTAAACGCTTCGTCGCAACATCTTGTGCCAATAAAGGATTCGGAAGCAAGTGCAACAACAGTTGCAAGAGGAGGCTCATGCACAACAGTTCTCTATTTCAACGTAAATACGGATGCACCAACAGTGCCTGTTAACATTTCTGCAAGTTATATATTCACAGAATTTGGAACCTCTATCAGTGTTGTTAGAAATTTCACAGCAACTTTACCCATTGAAAGCTATCCGGCCTCCGAAAGTGTATTATCTGTGATAAACGCTGGTTGGCAGAACAATGTGAATGTTTTTTCAAAAACCAGCAACGCCACATATCAAATAACCTTAGCGAACAGAGCGCCCTACTCAATTGCTGGAATAAATCTAACATTGAAGCTTCCAGAAGGCATGTCCTCAATGGGACAAATTGAAGCAACAGCCTACATTGAGGGACCCATCAGAAGCCTAGCCACATTTACAGCATCCTTCATGGTTTCCGTTGGTGATGTACCACCTGGAAGTTACGATGCAAACTTGACAGTTGACTGCGTGCTGCTTTCCGGAGGTCCCGGTGTCAGACGTGCCGAAGGTTTCAGCGTGCAAATAAATATTAATGATGACAGTTTCGCCTTGGAGCTTTTAGAGGCAACATGGTATGAAGGTTCTGTGGGACCTTACACGTATGGTGCCTATCTTATAATACTCGTGAGAAACGTTTACGTGGATGGCTTAAGGGGCGCTGTTCTTGGACTTGAATTGCCTGAGGGAATACGCAATTCTGCAGACAATTCCAGCTGCGTTAAAACCTCGCCTTTATCAATGCAGTTGCCACAGCCTTTGCAAGCCCAAAATTTTGAGGAAATTTTAAGCGCATTCTTGAGCGCTCAGTATGCGAGTCCAGCGCAGGTTTATGGCAGAGGTGACATCCTAACCTTCATGGTAAGCCTTAACCTTTTTGATGTTGATGTGGGCAGTTACACGCTTAATGGAAGGCTTTCCTATATTGACGCGTGGGGTGGCGAAAGGGAAATCCCGCTGATGGTTCCTGTTGTTGTGCTTGGGCGCGCCGGCTACATTGAGATAGCCGCTGACAAGAGCCTCAACGTGAAAAGTCGCTACGTTAACACTTCGCTTACGCTGGTGAACTATGGAAGCTCGCCCATGTACGATGCCTACGTGGTGGTTTCACCCTATCAAGGAATGCCAATACTGATAGCCTCTCCAGCAGTTAGCTACATTGGGAGAATAAATCCTGAGGAGACATGTGTAATACCCTTAACGTTAGCATATAACCCTCTGGGCTTCTACTCTCAAACAGGGACAGCATCTTACATAACCTATGGACCTGTCCCCCTCATGGTTTCAGTTTTATACAGAGACGCAAGCGGATGCTATAGAACTTTCAACAACTCAATAACGGTCACTGTTGAGCCCTTCATAGAACTTTTAATAAGAAATGTTAGGGCGACGGGAACAAACGTTTCCTCAACGGTTACAGGAACCCTCGTCAACTATGGTTCTTCAACGGCTTACCGTGTTGAAGTAGAACTCAAAATAGGAGACACCGTTCAGTCTGAAACCATAGGGGATGTGGGACCAGGCGAGGAAGTTGCCTTCAGGGTAGACGTGAACAAATACAACGACACGGCCACTCTGACTGTGGGATACTACAACATTTTCAATGAAAAGGAATTAAAAGAAATGAATGTTACTGTAACAATGCGGGAGGAAGCCGCTCCTCCAACAGCAAAGGCGGAAGAATGGCCCATTGAGAGATGGGTTATTGTGAGTGGCGTGATTGTGTTCTTGGCAGTGGCAGCCATGATGATTTATAAAATGATGAAGAAAACAAAATTAGAGGCAACCACTTAAAAAACGCTGAGGAGACTTAAAAATGCTTACGGATTTTTTAAGGCTGTCACTAAAAGCCTTAAGCGAAAGAAGAACAAGGGCAACCCTCACGATAATAGGAATAGCCATAGGCCCCCTAATCCTTGTTATGATGGGCTCTGTTGTTGGGAGTTACTCAAAATACATAGTGGAAAGAGTCACCTCTCTTGGACAGAACGCCATCGTAATCTTCCCCGCAGAAAACTATCAGCTTGACGAGGAAGATCTAAACTATATTAGAACTTTTGATGCTGTTGCAAGGAGCGGTCCTTTCTATGATACTCAGGGAATCGCGAAAAGAGGAAACGAAGAAATTAAGGTGTCAATATTCGCCGTGGATTATACTCTACTTTTCGAAGCTATAGGAAGTCTAAAAATTGGAGAGGGAAGCATTCCAGCGGAAACCGACGTCCTTAGCTCAATAATCGGCAGAAAAATAGCTTACAAAGACGACGAGAAGCATTTCGGTTTAAACGATGTTTTAACCGCCACAGTGCCTAAAATAGAGGAGGGAAAGATAACTGGCAAGAAAAATGTGAACGTTGTTGTGGGCGCCATCCTCGAAGAGTATGGTGGCGCCTTAATCGTCGACCCAGATTCAACAATTTTCATGTGCCTTGAAGCCGGCAAAAAGCTTTTAGGACTGAACAAGTGGTCAGGGATCCTTGTTTTAGTGGATAATCCAGCGAATGTTAAGCCTACAGTTTCAGCCTTGAGGCAACATTATGAAGAGAAGGTGCAAATAATCGCCTTCAGCTCAATAGCCGAAGCCATATCCAGCGTAACCGGAGCAATAAACTTCATAAACTTTTCAACTTCACTTTCAGCCTTCGCAGTGGCAGTTGCTGGGGTAGCGGCAACAATGATAACATCAGTCATGGAGCGCACTAAAGAGATAGGCGTCATGAAAGCCATAGGCTACACAAACCGCCAAATACTATTAATGATACTCTTAGAGTCAATAATGATGAGCCTCGTCGGAGCAGCCGCTGGGATATCGACAGGCGTTGTGGGCGCCTACGTCCTCTCTTCAAGGGGTTTTACAATAGGAGGCATAGGTGAAAGTGGATTGGTTTTACAACTAAATCCGCTGATAACCCCACAACTTATAATTCAAACATTAACTCTTACAATGCTGATAGGCCTAGTAGGTGGAGCCCTTCCAGCCTACCGAGCCTCCAAAATACCGCCTGTAGTAGCCCTAAGATACGAATAAAGCTTCTATGGCTTGTTAGCAATTCCTAAAAATTCTTTGAGGAGTTTTGATATGCTGCAAAAAGTTACGCCCATATAATCATAATCTGGATTTGCTTCCACCACATCCAAAGCCCTTATGTTTAACCCTTTCAGATTATGGATTATGTCTATAAGGTTTCGTAATGTTACCCCTCCCCCTTCTGGATTGCCAACTCCCGGGGCGAAGGCTGGATCTAAAACGTCAATGTCGAAGGATACGTAAACAGTTTTAACTTTGTTTAAAGCTTCAGCGATGATGGAGGGTATTTTCTCTGCGTTTTTGTAAACTTCGGATGTGCTTAAAATTTTTATGTTTGCTTTTTCGGCGTAGGCTGTCTGTTCAGCTGTGGATGCCCTTATGCCTACTTGAACTATGCGTTGAGGGTTAACAATGCCTTCCTCAACTATTCTTCTCGTAGTGCAAGCGTGGGAGTATGGATTTCCTTCATAACTCTCGTATAAGTCTGGATGAGCATCAAAGTAAATTAAACCCCAAGAGCCGTTTAAGACTTCTTTTGAAGCTTTCAGTGTGGCATAGGTGATGCTGTGGTCTCCTCCGAGAAAAATGTATAGTTTAGAATTAAGGTTTCCACTGACTGCCTCTTTTGCTGTATGAAAGGCTTTTTGGAGAGAGGGAGGAGCCACATCGCCCAAATCGTAAATTTTCCAATAATCTTTGATATTCACGTTGCCTTCCGTGTAGGGGTTATAAATTTTTGAACTTGTATATTCTCTAATGGCTTTTGGAGCTTTGGCTGAACCCCTCCTATAGGAAGAGCTTTTATCCCAACATAAACCAAGAACAAAAGCGTTTGCTTCATCTCTTCTTTTGGTTTGGGCTCCAAAAAATAGGTTCACAATTTTTCCTCCTGTCATATGACATTAACTCAGCATACTTTCAAATGTTCGCAGACGGGTTATGTCTGCTGTCTGTCTGATGGTTAGAAGTTTTTTGGCGATGCTTGTTATGTCTGCTGGTCTGTAAGCTATCTCAACTCCTGCCTCTTTAAGCGCTTTTATTTTGCTTTCAGCGGTTCCTCTTTCGCCGAGGATTATTGCGCCTGCATGTCCCATTCTTTGTCCCGGGGGTGCTGATCTGCCGGCTATGTAGGCGATGACCGGCTTGTCCATTTTCTTTATGAAGTTTGAGGCTTCCTCTTCTTGTATACCGCCGATTTCTCCTACGATTACGACGAGTTTTGTTTGGTCGTCGCTCTGGAACATTTGCAGTATTTCTTTTAGACTGGTCCCAACAACAGGGTCTCCACCTATTCCCAAGCATGTGCTTTGCCCTATTCCGGCTAAGCTAAGGTTTCCTGCAATTTCGTAGAGTAAGGTTCCGCTTCTGGAGACTATTCCCACGTTGCCTTGTGAGAAGACGTTCGCTGGCATTATCCCAATTTTAGTTTTTCCTGGGCTGATTATGCCAGGGGTTGTTGGACCAATTATTCTCGCGTTTTTGCTTTTGGCATATTCAACCATTCGCATGGTGTCGTGCACTGGAACGTGCTCCGGTATTGCCACGACCAGCTTTATGCCCGCGTCCACGGCCTCGATAACAGCATCTTTTGTGAATGCTGCTGGAACAAATAGAATCGATGTGTCTGCGCCGGTTTTTGCAACCGCTTCTTCAACGGTGTCATATACTGGCACGTTGTAGACTGTTGTGCCTCCCTTTCCAGGGGTGACCCCGGCAACAATTTTTGTTCCGTATTCTAGCATAAGTTTTGTTTGGGTGCTTCCCACACGCCCAGTTATGCCCTGCACTATTACTTTTGTGTTTTCGTCGACAAGTATGCCCATTTTATTAGTTTCCTCCTATAATTTTCATTAGTTTTTCAATGGCCTCTTCCGTTCTTATGCCTTTAACGATGGGTATGCCGACGCTTTCGAGGATTTCCCAGGCTTTCTCCTGCTCGTTCCCAACAAGTTTTACTAGCACTGGTATTTCAACTTTCAATTCTTTGAATGCTTTGGCTATGCCGCTTGCCGCTTGAACCATGGGATTTATGCCTCCGTAGAGGTTTATGAATAAGGCTTTTAGCCTCTTATCTTGAAGAAGAAGCTTAACAGCGTTGTACATCAACTGTTCGTTTATGCTCCCCCCAGTTTCGAGAAAGTTTGCAGCTTTGCCTCCGAAGTCGTTGATGATATCTATTGTAGCCATAGTTAGCCCAGCTCCTGAACCAATGATTCCCATGTTTCCGTCAAGTCTTACGTAGGTAACTCCAACCTTGATGGCTTCAGCTTTTAAGGGGTCTTCAACTCTTTCTTCTGGTTTGATTTTGAGGAGACTTGTTTGGCGGTAAAGTGCATCGTCGTCTATTTCGATTTTTGCGTCAGCAGCGTAGACCTCGCCGTTTTCGGCTACAACTAACGGGTTTATTTCAGCTATTATCGCGTCGCATTTGACAAAAACTTCGTAGAGTTTGTGGAGGACTGCGCTGACCTTCGTTAGGAGGGTCCCTTCCAGACCAAGTTGTTTACACATGTTACGCGCTTCAAACTCATAAAAGCCTCTGCTTATGCTTACCTTTTTGGAAGCAAGCGCTTCAGGTTTTTCTCTAACTATCTCTTCAATTTCCACCCCACCTTCTGGTGAGAACATAACAACAGGTTTCCCAGCGGATTCGTCTATGGCTACTCCAAGGTAGTACTCCTTTTTTATGTTCAATTTTTCCTCTAACAACACGCTCTTTACAGTGTACCCCCTCAGTTTGCTACTTAGCAAATTCTCAGTTTCCTTGACTGCTTCTTCAAGGCTTTCTACAAATTTAATGCCCCCAGCCCTGCCTCTTCCGCCCACTAAAACTTGCGCTTTGATGACGAGGGGCAAACCCACTTTTTCTACGGCCGAGGCGACATCCGCCGGAGAATTGGCAATAGCTTCCTTTGGTGTTGGTATGCCAAAGCTTCTGAAGATTTCCTTAGCTTCATATTCAAAAAGTCTCATGGGTTATTCTCACTTATGAGGTTAGAGGGGGTCTGCTTTGGTTCGGCTCCAAAAAATAGGCGCACACTATTTCTCTTATTATAATTACATGAAATTAAAGCATAAAACGTGCTTGCACCATGTTCGTTACGGGTTATCCTAAAAGCTTTTGTATTGCATTAACATTAAGCGGCGCATTAATTGGATTTTTAGATATTCTCCTTCCACTTTTGGGATCTTTTAGCCCATTTCCAGTTATTAGGCATACAACTTCGTCTTTCCTATCGATTATGCCAGCTTCCACAAGTTTTGGAAGAGCTGCGATGCATGCTGTTCCTGAGGGTTCTGCAAATATTCCTTCAAGGCGTGCCAATAAGCTCATGGCTTTTAATATTTCCTTGTCTGAAACATATTCCGCATTTCCTTTAGATTCCTTCAACGCTTTAAGAGCCAAGGGGACATCATAACTCCACCTTCCAACCAAGCCCTCAGCTATTGATTCCTCACAACTTTCCAAAGGTTTAGCCTCCCCTCTTTTAAAACCGTCAACTATGGGTGCGCCGTCAACCGGTCCTGTGGCAACCATTTTTGGCAAATTTTCTATAAAGCCCAAATCTTTTAACTCTTTAAACCCTTTCCACATCCCATATAAATGGGTGCCATTACCAACATTATCTATAATCCAATCTGGCGCCCTCCATCCTAATTGTTCACATATCTCGTAAGCAATTGTCTTGTCACCCTCCACCCTAAACCTGTTGTGACCAGGACAAGACTCGAAAATGTCTAAACCTTTAACTGCCTCCAAGTAAACCTCAAAGATTTCCTCATAAATTCCGTCCACTAGAATAGTTTTGGCACCATGAACTGAACATTGAGAAATCTTTCCTCTAGAAGCGGTTGAGGGCATAAAAACAAAACAGCCCAATCCTGCTCTGGCTGCATAAGCCGCCAGCGAGGCAGCAGCATTTCCAGACGATACGCAGGACACGCTCTTTTTTCCAAATTGGAGAGCTTTATTTACAGCTAAAAGGCTTTCACGGTCCTTAAAAGAGCCCGTAGGGTTCTGAGCCTCATTTTTCAGCAGTAAATGTTTAATTTTGAGCTTTTTAGCTAGTTTCTCACTTTTCAGTAGTGGGGTTCCGCCTTCACCTAACGTTAATAAATTTTCTTCTTTTTGAAATCCAAGCAATTCCCTGTATCTTAAAGCATTGAAGGGTCTTTTAGAAAATAATTTTTTACTTACTATTTCTCTGATTTCTTCATAGTTGTATAAGACTTCTGTTATGCCCTTGAAAACGGTTATCCCTCTTATTTTTTCTGTTCCACATTTTGGGCAAACAAAAAATTCTGGATTGGGAGGGAAAATTTCTCCGCAGCTTATACATTTTAAACCTTCGACAAGCATGGTTTTGCACTCATCCCTTAAGATTTAGTATACATATTTCACGTTGCCTTTTAAATGCTTAACTCAGTCATTTCAAATTTTCTACTATTTATCGAAGAAATTTTTGCGGAGAAAGAATAAACATTATTAAGTACAAAAATTAAATGATTTTCCTTCGTTAAGAAAATGGTGAAAACTGATGCTTTCGCTTAATTTAATTTCGAAGAAAGAAATGTACAGGGTACATTTGACAAGTTTGGATGTGCTGCAGGAAGTTGGTGTTATTGTACCACATGAGGAAACTCTTCGAAAACTTGAGAAGGCAGGCGCGGAAGTCAACTATAAAATTCAACGTGCATTAATTCCACAACATCTTGCTGAGGAAGCCATTCGGAAAACGCCCCACAGATTCAGCGTTTACCATAGAGATTTGAAGACAAGGAAAATTTTGGGTGGAGATGAAAAGCATTTTAGCACAGTAGGTTTTGCAACTAATTTTTATGATGTGGCATCAAGAAGTTACAGGAGGGTTACGGTTCAGGATTTGGCGAAGGCAACGAAGATTGCGGATGCTTTGGAAAATGTGGAGTTTTACATGTGCATGGGTTCTCCTATGGATGTGCCCCATGAGATTGTGGATAGGTATATGTGGGCAACCAGTTTTGAGAATACAAGTAAACCCATAATTAATGAGGCTATGCGAAAAGAAGGGGCATTAGACGCTATAGAAATGGCTTCAACAATTGTTGGAGGGGTGGAGGAGCTTAGAAAAAAGCCCATAATGCTTCTCCTAATATCTATAACGAGTCCACTTACATATGATAGGGCTACCCTTGAAGCTTTTATTGAGGCATGTAAGCTTGGTATTCCAGTTTTCGTCAATTCGGGACCTATGGCTGGGGCGACAAGTCCCGTAACTTTGGCTGGAACTTTAACCTTGAACATGGCTGAGTTCATAAGCGCTTTAGTAATCCGTTATGTGGTTAACAAGGATGCTCCACTTATAATTGGAAGTTGGGCTAGGGCTATGGATGTAAGAGAAGCCTCAGCGGTGCTTGGAGGACCAGAATTTGCCTTGCTTCACGCGTGCGTTGCCAATCTTGCGCATTATTATGGGATTCCAAGTGCTGGTGGAGGCGTTTTATCCGATTCTAAATCCTTAGATGCTCAGATGGGATACGAAAAAGCTTTAACTGGAGTGCTTCCAGCCTTGGCTGGTCTTAACCTTATATGCGGTATGGGTTTAATCGCATCAGAAAATACCATGAGCCTTGAGGGACTTGTTATAGATAACGAGGTTGTGAGCATGATAAAGAAAATTGTTAATGGCTTTGAAATTACGGATGAAACTTTAGCATTAGATGTCATTAAAAAGGTTGGACCAAAAGGCAGCTTCATAACAGAGCGCCACACCCTTGAACACTTTAGAAAAGAAATTTGGATACCCAAAATAACCAATAGAACATTCCCTGAGATTTGGGTTAAATCAGGCGCCAGAGATTTATGGGTTAAAGCTAAGGAAGAAACAGAGAAAATATTAAAAGAGCACGAAGTCCTTCCACTTCCAAAGGATGCAAAAGATAAAATTATGAACATTGTTAAAGGGAAAAAGGAAGGTGCCTAAAATGAGTGCGGAAAACATTATAGAAAAACTAAGACTTGCAGTTTTAGACTACAACTCTGAAGAGGTTGTATCTGCTGCCAAAGAAGTCATAAAGTTTAAAGTTGACCCGCTTAGGGCTATAGAAGAAGGCTTGGCCAAAGGAATAAGAGAGGTTGGAGACAAATTCGCAAATGGAGAAATATTCCTTCCAGAACTAATAATGGCTGCCGAAACCATGAAAAAAGCCTTAGAAGTTTTAGAACCAGAGCTAAAAAGGGAGAGGAAAGAGCGTAAGACCCTTGGAAAAGTGCTTTTAGGCACAGTTGCTGGAGACATTCACAGCATAGGAAAAACCATAGTTGCTTCCATGTTAACCGCGAACGGATTTGAAGTCTATGACATTGGAGAGGATGTACCAGCAGAAAAATTTGTAGAGAAAATTAAGGAGTTAAAGCCAGACATAGTTGGGTTGTCAGCCCTCCTAACCACAACACTGCCTGAACAAAGAACAGTTATTGAAACTTTGAAAAGGGAAGGCTTGCGAGAAAAGGTTAAAGTGATTATTGGCGGAGCCCCAGCAAGTAAGGAATGGGCTGAAGAAATAGGCGCTGACGGTTACGGAGCCGACGCCACGGAAGCCGTTGAAGTTGTTAAGAAACTCTTAGGACATTCAAGGTAAACATTTCTCAAATTGATAGAGCGTGCGTAATCCATGAGTAAAAAATTGAAACTCTCAAAGCGCGCGAAGAAAATCCCAAAATCTGGAATTAGAAAAATGTTTGACCTTGCCCAAAAATACACGGATGTAGTGAATTTATCAATAGGCGAACCTGATTTTGACACCCCGCCTCACATAGTTGAAGCCGCTGTAAAAGCCATGAAAGAGGGATACACTCATTACACTGTAAATGCTGGTTTCTTAGATTTTAGGAAAGCCGTCTCAGAAAAACTGCGAAAAGAAAATCGTATAGATGCTGATCCAGAAACAGAGATTATGGCAACAGCGGGAGCCATGGGAGGCTTATCCTTAGCATTTTTAACTCTAATAGATCCTGGCGATGAGGTGCTTATTCCAAATCCCGGTTTCCCAAATTATGCCGCTCAAGTTGTTCTCGCTGGCGGCAAGCCAATTTCATATCCCCTCAAAGAAGAAAATAATTTTCGCGTAAATGCCGATGACATAGTTAAGCGAATAACGCCAAAAACAAAAGCAATTCTCATTAATTCGCCATCCAACCCCACAGGCTCTGTGCTGAGGGAGAAGGAGCTAAAAAATATAGCGCGCATAGCGTTAGAACATGACCTTTTAGTGATTTCCGATGAAGCTTATGAGGCTATTATATATGACGGAATAAACCACGTTAGTATAGCGTCCTTTCCAGAGATGAAGGAAAGAACAATAAGCATATTCACTTTTTCGAAAACATATGCAATGACTGGTTGGCGCATAGGCTTCACTGTAGCGCAAAAAGAGATAATAGAGGAAATGCTTGAACTTCAAGAGCACATACTTGTGCATCCAAGCTCCATTTCTCAGATGGCTGCCATCGCAGCTCTGCGCGGTTCCAAGGATTACACACAAAAGATTCTTAAGGAATATGCGGAGAGAAGGGAAATCATAACTAGAGAATTGAACAACATGCCTGGAATAACATGCTTAAAGCCTGAAGGCGCCTTTTATGTATTTCCTAACATAAAGAAAACTGGCATGTCGTCAACTGAAATGGCGATGTACCTTCTTGAGAAGGCAAAAATAATAACAGTGCCGGGAACAGCCTTTGGAGATTATGGCGAAGGATACGTGCGAATTTCCTATTCGACATCAAAAGAGAAAATAAGAGAAGCTATGAATAGAATGCACGTAGCCCTTAAAGAATTGAATAAAAACAGAGAGCACCAAAAATACTTCTAATATTTAAAAAATGTGGCTTTAAATTTTTGCGCGCGCACAGGACCAGCTTCAAAAGAGCTAGGCGAGAAAATAGCCCAACTTTTAGGCGTCCAAACAGTTCCAGTCTTTTTTAAGACTTTTCCAGACAGCGAATCCTATGTGAGGCTTGAGGGTACAGTTGAAGGTGCGCGCGCGATTATTCGTATAAAGCCCGATTAAAACCATTTCCTCTTTTTCATTAGTAAAACTAAACCTTACTTCCATTTTGGACAAACCGATTTTTTAACTTTTCCTCCAATATTACCTAAAAATTCTCATGATATAATTGGGAAGTTCGCTGAAATCTTCTACGAAAATGTAATCTCCCCCACCTATCCTAGCGAGGTCTTTGCAAAGATCTTCACTATCCTGCATACCCCCGCCAATTCCAACTTGCAAACAATGAAGTTTTGGAAAACGAATGGCTACATCCCTCGGATCTCCGCCAGCTGTGACCCACCCGTCTGTTATGATTATTCCTATACGCTCTCCAACCCATTTAAGCGTTTGAGCTAGCTCTAACTCTTCGGCGCCCCTTTCTAGGGCTTCCTTGATGTTGGTTAATCCGCCTGTTTTTAAGTTTAAAATCTTCATGGTAAGCTCTTCTATTTCCGGCGGCGGCTCTGTTATAGATTTAAGCGTTTCAGTCTTGTCCTTAAACGCTATAATAGAGTAATAATCCTTTTCCAGCTTATAGGCCAATGCTGCTACAGCTATGGCAGCCGTTATAACCCTCGACCTCTGCATGGAGTTGCTTATGTCTAACATAAGCGAAACTGCTAACTTCTTTGGGTGTTTATGAATTGCGGCTATGTCTTCGTATTCTAGTGCCCGTTTGCCCATAATTTGTTCGATGGTTAAATCCAAATCAAACTCCTCTATCCCAGGCATGTATGAACCAAGTTTTCTATGGTAACTCCTAGTACCTTTCTCTCCTATGCTCGCAGCAATCAGCGCCACTATCCTGCTTACAACTCTTTCAATGATATCCTTCTCTGCCTCCGGCACCTCTTCATCTAACATGGAATAGGCCTCAAGCATTGGCCATAAACTGCTACCAGCAACCATTTTCAGCATTTGCGATCGGCTTCCATCACTAAATACATGAGTTTTGGACTCGAGTGTGCTCATTATATGCCTATAAATACTTTCTTCGTGATTCATGATGTCACTTCTGCCAGTTATAGCGGTTACAATCCCACTTGAGCGTTCAGCGCCGGTTTCTCCTCTGTGACTGTCTTCAGATTTGGTTGACTGCTCCTTTGTCGTCTCTTTTAATGATGCTAGCACAATCTCTTTTATAATTTCCTCCTTGCTTTTCTTAGCCCTCACTTGAGTCTCAATTTTGGTGTGAAGCGCTATTATCGCTGCGTTAACGTATGCTGAAACTGGAAGCGTTGGTTGATTAGAATGATGCTGGAGCAAGTCGACGAAGTCTATGGCTCCGCGGATGGATGATCCACGCTTTATATCAGGGTACTCCCTTGTTTTTCTAATAATTCTTACTCCAAGCTTAACTAACTCTATGTTCCTACATCCTGTCTCCTTAACAACTATGGCCTCTTCCTCAGTCTCTGACTGGTAGTCAAGCCCAATCCGAATGAAGCGGTCTTTAAGAGCCTCGCTCAGCCGACTCGTTCCCACGAACTCCTCAGGATTCTGTGTGGCCACCACAACGAAGCTTGGCCTAGCCTCAACCACACCTATCTTTGGAATCACAATTTTCCTCTCATCCATAGCTGGTAAAAGGACATTCTGTGTGCCTTCCGGCATCCTATTCAGCTCGTTGATGAAAAGTACGCCTCCACTTAGCATGCTTTGCATTAATGGGCCTGGTATAAATGCGTCTTGTATATACCCTTTCGCTAAGACCAGAGGTGGGTCAAACCATCCTACAAGCTTGTGTTCCGTGTACCTTTCATCTCCGTCAACTCTAAAAATTGGCCTGCCGAGAAACTTTGCAACAGCTAAAGCTACTGTGGTTTTTCCAACGCCAACAGGGCCCTCAAGCAAAACATGCTTGTTCCTCTTTAATGCAACTAGGACTTCACCTAACTCCCTTTCGCGACCAACGATGTTAAACTGTTTCTTTATAGCTTCCACATTTTTCTCAAAATCTTCTAGCGTCCAATCCATCCATTATCCTCCAATTAAGCAGTTAGGTGATCAGCAACATCATGACTATGTTCGGTTTTTCCCCCAACTTACTAACAGGAACATTTAGACTCATTCTAGCATTCTTAAGAGTTTTAATAAGATTTATGCCCACAGACTCGGGGGAAAAGCGAAGCATCTCTGGATGAACACAGGGCTTAGTAACGTCACATTTGGGACAGATGTTGCAACTTCCGGCCCTCAGACCTAAAGCAAACGGAAAGCCCTTAGTGAATGCAAATTTTTCAAGCTTTAGGAGAGCCTCATGTGCCTTCCATTTATCTTCTTCCCAAATTTTATAGAAGCTTTCCAACTCCTTCATTCCTTTGTACACTCCAAGAGCTTCCCTGCACGTTAGGAGGTCTGTAGCATTTGCACTAACCTCAGCCGAAGACTTGAATATAATCACCATCACATACTGGTATTCTTTTAAGATGGAACGAAATTCCTCAACTGAAGGCACGCGAGGAGGGCAAGACCAATTTATTCCGTACTGGCTACACCAATACTTGCATTTTAAAACAACTCTACGCTCAACAATCACATCATTAGTAGATATTATCCTTGCATCTGTTGCTCCTAACTCTGTTGCAAACTTCGTGAGCGCGCGCGCTTTAAAAGCCTCCTCAACAGCATCTATAGCTTCACGCACATCAAAAGACGCTGTACGTCACTTTCACTTAGAAAAAGCATGGGGGAGGGAATGCCTCTAACTTAATGTGAAACCATGCTTTATTGGGTCATCTTTTTCTAAAATGCAGTGTTGCAGACCTATGATATACGATTTAGCAGACAATTTCGGTACTATGGCTTTGTATTTGCCAACTTTGGTTTCTCTGCAGATTTCACCTATCATCGTTAAGTCTGGATTTACTAAACTCTCAATTATTAGGCGGTTTCCAGCTTTGAATTCTCCCTTAGCCCAAAGCATAGCCAATTTAGCACTAACAGAAGTTCCAGCTGGGGAAACGCATATTGTGTCAGCGTAAACGTTTGCATGTCTACCATGATGCGCAGATTTGATGGGATTGGCGGAAAAAGTTACCAGTTCAATTTTATTCAATTCTGGATTTTCGGGATGGACAACTTTGAGTTGGTTGTTTGCAGCGTTAAGTATTTTCATGCCAATGCGGATTAACTCCCTTGCGTTTTCAGGTTTAACTTGAACACCAACATCATCTGGATTAACAAACACGTAATATAGTCCTCCGAAGGCTATGTCCACATTAATTTCGCCGATGTCTGGGACTTTGATTTTCTTTGTTTCTTGGTAGAAGGATGGGACGCCTTCAAAGGATATTTCTTGAACTTCGCCATCTTTAACTTTCGCCTCCACTTTGACGAGCCCAGCAGCGGTGTCGAGCGTTACTTCGGTTACTGGTTCCTTAACTTCAACCATGCCCTGCTCAATCAACACTTTGGTAACGCTAAATGTGCTGTCTCCGCAGGAGTTGAAATAGCCACCAGTATACATGAATATTACTCCATAGTCTGCCTTCAGATTGGCTGGTTCAGTGATTATGGCTCCCAATATGCCTGAAAAACCTCTAGGCTGCATCATGAGGGCTTTTCTCCAATCATCAAAGTGTTCTTGGCAATACTTTTTCTTCTCCCACATTGTTTTGCCAGGGATGTGAGGAAAGCCGCTTACTACAACTTTTGTTGTTTCGCCACAAGAATGGGTTTCAAAAACTGTAATTGTCCTCTCAACTTTCATAATCTCACCGAAGTAGCATAAAATTTATTCTATATATAAAATTTTATATCCCTAAACCGTCGAAAGGATGTCGTGTGATTAAAATGTATGGTTGGAATGGCAAAATATTACGAGTTAACCTCTCAAAAATGGAGGCAGCAGCACAAAATTACGACTTAGAATTCGCAAAAAAATACATGGGTGGAAGGGGTTTTGCAATAAAAATCCTATGGGATGAACTAAAGCCTGGAACAGACCCATTAGGCCCAGAAAACAAACTTGTCATTGCTGCGGGACCATTAACTGGACTTCCAGGTCCAAGTCTCGGCAAACTGGTTTTGGCAGCCAAAAGCCCGCTAACTGGAGGATACGGCGATGGAAATGTTGGAACCATGGCTGCAGTGAATATGCGCAAAGCTGGATTTGACGCCGTAATAATAGAGGGGAAAGCTCAGAAGCCAGTTTATCTTTACGTGGAAGAGGAGAAAGGCTACATTTTAAGCGCTGACGGCATCTGGGGCAAAACAACTTTCCAAGCAGAGGAAAACATAAAGGAAATTCATGGAAAAGACGTTGGAGTGCTTTTAATTGGCCAAGGCGGCGAAAACATGGTGCGATACGCTACAGTTGTCTCCCAAGAAGGAAGGGCTGGCGGAAGACCAGGAATGGGTGCTGTTATGGGTTCAAAAAAACTTAAGGCTGTTGTATTTAAGGGAACTAAAGAAATTCCCTTAGCGGATCCAGAAGGCTATAAGAAACTTGTAAGCGACGCTTATGCCGATATTAAAGCCAGAGACAATTATGGCTTCTGGATTAGGCAGGGAACTATGGCAACAATAGATTGGGCTAACGAAAACAGCGTATTGCCCACATACAACTTTAAGGAAGGAGTCTTTGAATTAGGCAACCTTATTAACGGCTACGCAATGGAAGCGGCAAAAGTTCAGCGAAGGGGATGCCCCTACTGTAACATGGCATGCGGCAACGTGGTTCTTGACAGTGAAGGAAGGGAATCCGAACTTGACTATGAAAACGTTGCCATGCTTGGCTCCAACATTGGGTTGGGACATCTTGGAAAAGTTTCGGTGCTTAACAGAATGGCAGACGAATATGGCATAGACACAATTTCTTTAGGCAACACCATAGCCTTTGCCATGGAAGCCACAGAGAAAGGCCTTCTAAAAGATGGAATAGAATGGGGAGATTTCGAAAAGACAAAAACGCTAATTCAAGAAATTGCCTATCGCAAGGGAGATCTCGGAAACCTCCTCGCAGAAGGTGTCATGAGGGTAAGCCAAAAACTTGGAGGAGACTCCAAAAACTGGGCAATACACATTAAAGGACTTGAAGCTTCAGCCTACAACTGCCACACAGTTCCAGGAATGGCTTTGGCATTCGCAACATCCTCCATAGGTGCCCACCACAAAGAGGCATGGGTTATTTCATGGGAAATAAGAACAGATAGATCTGGATATACAGAAGCAAAAGTGGACAAGGTAATAGAATTTCAACGTATAAGGGGAGGAGTGTTCGAATCTTTAGTGGCGTGTAGACTTCCATGGATAGAGTTGGGCTTTGAGCTTGAATGGTATCCAAGACTCTTAAAAGCAGCATCAGGAATAGAAATTCCACTGGACGAAATGCTTTACATGTTAGCCGACAGAATATACGCCCTCATAAGAGCCTTCTGGGTGCGTGAATACGGCCAAGAATGGAGCCGAATGATGGATTACCCACCAACCCGCTGGTTTACGGAACCAATAACTAAAGGACCATATAAAGGCACAACCCTTGACAGAACAAAGTTTGACACACTGTTAGACATGTATTATGCTAAACGTGGATGGGATAATAGGGGAATACCAACTCAAAGCACCCTTGAAAAACTTGGATTAAAGGATGTGGCGGAGCAACTCTCAAGAAACATCACTTTGACTTCTTAGTCGTTCAAAAATTCTCTAAAATTTTTCTTTAAAATTGACGTTCACTTGAATATTTTAAACAATGGATGATCCTTTATTAGCGGTCTTATTCTAAACTCTTGCGAAGCAGAGTAGGCAACGTAAGCATCAGCTAAGCTGCAGTAAAAGTATGCGAATGGGGCGTTGCTAACGGGTCCGTATAGGACAAAGTTGGCTCCAGAAATTATGGGAAAAACGTTGGCTACACTGCTTGCAAGCAAATATTCCGTTGCGTCAAGTTTGCGTCTGCTTTTCCATCTCTCAACCGCATTATGGGTTCCTGCTCCAGCTGGTAACCCATACTTTTCTTTAACTAAATAAATGGCTCTGCTAACTGGTCCTGGATCTGGCAAGTCGAGGACTGTGGTGTCTACCAAAGTGTTTTCTACGCCTGCTTTTTGGGCTATGGCCAATAACTCATCAAGCACCTGCAACCTTCCAGAAATTGTGGGGTTTTTGGTGTTAAGTGTCAAAAGTATGGCGGATTTAATTTTAGCCTCCTTAATGGCTGAGATTTCATCCTCTTTTATATGAGGCGTTATGGAATTGTAGACAACTCTTTCCGACAAGCCTGCTTCCTTAACATATTTTGCTCCGGCAATTCTCACTTCGGCTGTTGCTCCATCAATCGCAAAGGGTCCATTAATGTGGTTTGCTGCAAATTCCAAGAATTTTTCGAAGGCTTCAGGCCATGAACAGCAAACATCCACAATCCTCGGGTTTCCAGTCTTATCCGACATCTCCTCTTCTTTTTTCAGCAATTCTTCGGCTTTCTCTTTATCAAACTCTCCTTTTTTCTCGTCCTTCACAATCTTATGTTTATGATAGAATATGCTTCCAATCAACACTGTTGGAAGTTGACCGGGCTGTCCCCCAACTTTAACGTTTGCAATATCAAAGATTTTCTGTTCCCTCTCAAACTTGAACATTTCTAAGCACTCCTTAGAATTCGTCTTACTGAAGGGAATCTATTTAAATTTTGATGAGGTATGAGCGTGGCTTCTAAAAATTCCTTTTTGAAACTTGGATCTGCCGCTAACTCTAAGTAACGCACTTTTTTCGATATCGTATCCGCTTTTTTCCTTGCTTCATTGGAGATTAGGGTCATTTTGGCGCCTATTATGGCGGTGTTGCCAACAAATTCAACTTTTTCTGTTGGGACGTCTGGTATTAAGCCGATAATCTTTGCATTTTCGGGATTTATGTAATTTCCGAAGGCTCCGGCTATAAAGAGTTTTGTTATGTCCTTCTCTTTCAGTTTTTTCCTTTTCATAAGTATTGCGCATCCAGTGTATATGGCTGCCTTTGCAAGTTGTATTTCACGAATGTCCTTTTGTGTTATTGTAATCTCCTTCCTTGTTTTAGTTTCTTTCCCCCAAGCAATAACGAATTCCAATTCACCGTTGCTATCTCTTAACCTTGGAGTTTTTATGTCACGATTTATTCTTCCACTTTGATCTATTATTTTATGCTTAACCATTTCCGCAACCATGTCAATAATGGCTGACCCGCACAGTCCAGCGGGTTTACCATGCCCTATTGTTTCATATTCAACTTCAAAACTTGAGTCCATTCGAATTTTCTCTATGGCGCCAGTTACAGCCTTCATTCCGTGTTTAATGTGAAATCCTTCAAACGCTGGGCCAGAAGCACATGCGCATGAAAGCATGTCTTCAGAGTTGCCAATGAAGATTTCAGTGTTTGTTCCTATGTCAATTAGAATGGAAATATTGCTTGATTCACATATTCCAGTGGCTAAAGCATCTGCAACAGCGTCGGCGCCAACAAATCCTGCAATGACTGGCAAGGCCGTTATGATTCCAGAAGGGCTTATGCCTATGTTTAATTCACCAGCCTTGACATTCAATTGCGTTTTTATAGCGGGCGTGAAAGGCGACAGCGCCATGTATTTTGGTTGAATTCCAAGAAACAAGTGATGCATGGCAGTATTGCCCACAACCACAACTTCGTATATTTTGTTCGGGTCTATTTTCGTCCTTTCACATGCTTCATTTATAATTTTGTTTATAGCCTCTATGACGAGGGTCTGGAGCGTTTTTAAATTTTTGGGATCAGCCATAGCAAAAGTTATTCTTGTTATTATGTCTTCACCATGAGCAAGTTGTGGATTCTCCAAAGATTCCATATCTAAGGTTTTGCCAGTTGCTAAATCTACAAGGTAACCGACAATCTTCGAAGTTCCTATATCCACAGCAAAACCGAAAAGTTCATTTGAGGTATCTCCGGGTTCCACGGCAATTATTTTGCGTCCATCCCAAACGGTAATGCTTATCTTAAAATTTAAACGGCGAATGGTGTCTGAAAGCCCTTTAAGAACATCATAATCGATTTCTAAATGCCCAAATTTGTCAACTTGCAATAAGGCGTCAAGGAGCCTTTCATAATCTGGTCTTATATCGGATAATGTGGGCTTTGGAAGTACAACAAAAAATTTTTTCACTATGGGCTTTGGTTCCAAAAGTCTTTCTTTACCAGTAATCTGAATCTTTCTGAATTCAGAACTGCTTTCAGGAGGAATCACAACTACCGTGTCTTTCAACGCTCTGGCTTGACAAGCTAAACGGTAACCTTCATCAATTTCAAATTTGGATAAATGCTTTCGTTCAGGTTCTGTCAGTTCACTAACGTCTTTTGATTTTTTAACGATAATTCTGCATTTTCCACACAAACCCTTACCGCCGCATTCGGACCTAATATCCACACCTGCATCCTTTGCCGCTTGAAAAATCGTGGTTCCCTTTGGAGTTTGAACCTTTTTTGCTTCTGGTTCGAATAGAATTTTTACATTTTCGGGTGAAGCCATTTTTGCCTTATCCTTAAAATGGTTATTTCTATGAACCTTTTAGTGTTTCTTCATAATATCCTCCATAAGACTGTCAAGGTCTTTTTGAACATCTGGAGGTAACGGTTCGGGTTCATGCTCTTTCAGTTTCTTCTCAACAATTTCATGCGCTCGCTTCAGAACGTCTTTTTTCCCAGCATCTTTCCAAGCCTTCCACTCTTTGCGGTCAATAATTTCTGATGGTATAAACTGTTCTTTTCTAATCCATTCTAAAGTGTGCCTTTCTGCCAAGTATACTCCGCCTGGACCCACCTTTCTTATTAAGTCAACGGCAAGGGTTTCATCTTGAACTTTTACGCCCTTCGCCAGCCTTAATGCCATACCGCAAATTTCGTTATCTATGACGAGTTTTTCTAAACTTTGGCAATTTTCAAAATTCAACATTCCAGGTCCAGATATTACATTTATTCCCGCCAACGTCCCTAACACTATGCCAATGCCTGATTCAAAGCCACATTGTGCATCAATTACCTTCGCATCGCTAAGTCCAGTATAAAGGTGGGTTGGCAGTCTGTAACTTTTGGCAATTTGCGCATAGGAACAACCAAGCAGCATATCTTCTATAGCCCCAAGACAAGCCGTGGCATATCTCTGATCTAAAACTGTTGGCGAACCCCCATAAATCACGGGTGCCCCAGGATTTGTTAATTGAGTCATTACTAAGCCGCTTAAAACTTCAGCATTGTGTTGAACTAGGGATCCGGCTATTGTTGCTGGACCAGTGGCGCTTAGTTGGATTGCTGGAATAATATTGGCGGGTAAGCGGAATTTGGCGCAGTCAATCAGGTTTTGTGCGTCAAGTTCACTCCATTTTAAGGGGGAGGAAGGACATACATCAAATATTGCCATGGGCTTTCGGGTTAACTCTTTTTCGCCACCAACCACCACTTCAAGCATCTGCTTCATATCATAAATTCCATCAATGCTAAAGGCTCCCGTTATTATTGGCTTTGTAGAATTCTTTAGAACTATGTATAGGCGGTAGCGATCCACAATGGCTTGCGGAACATCTGAAACAACCATGGCAGTGCTTTGGGCATGTATATGCTCAAGAGCGTCGGTTAATCTGACAAGTTCGGCTAAATCCTTTGAAACTGGTTTTCTAATTTCGTTTTCCTCATAATCCAAAATATATAATGCAGAGGAACCTGGATCGAATGTAACCGTGTCGCCCTCCAGAACTCTGTCATGCTTTCTGTTTCGTCCGTAAAGTTTTATTGTTGATGGTGCCTTAGCCAGAGCTTCTTTAACTAAATGTTGCGGAATATAGGCAAGTTTCTTGTTAAAATCTACCTCAGCCCCGCCATCACTAAGCAATTTTAATGCAGCGTCGCTGTAGATTTTCACGCCAACCTCTTCTAAAAGCCTCAGAGAAGCCAGATGGATGGATTCAATTTCATCTTCAGATAAGGGCTGAAATTTTGGAAAGGAGGATTTAGACATAAACTTTCCCCTTTTTGGAAGTTTTTAACAAGCGAAGCTTTTAATAAGCTTTTCAGTGCGCAACTAAATCTTTTTCCGCCTTTTCAATTATGTTCTTAATTTCTTTTTGAACTTCCCTTTCTAAGGGTTGGACCTTGTGCTTCTGAAGGATTAATTTAACTTTTTCCTTGGCTATCTTCACTATGTCTTTGGCGCCATCTTTAAGCCAAGTTTCAAAAGATCTCCTATCAGTTAATTCAGGAATAAAATGTTCCCTACGCAGATTTTCAAGCGTATGCCTCTCAGCTAGGAAATGGCCGCCTGGACCCACCTTGCGAATTATATCCAGTGCTAATGTGTTGTCGTTAACTTCTATTCCTTGGGCGATCCGGTAAACTATTTTCACAATTTCAGCATCAATTAGAATTTCTTCAAACGCAAGAGTTGTACAGTCATCAAGCAATCCTATCCCAGCAATCATGCTGCAACCCGACAGAACTTGGGGAAGCCCGCTTGCAAACTTTTCATAACATCCCTGCGCCCCGGGCATTTTTGCCGTCGAAACAAAACCTCCCACAATAGAAGGCATACCATAATACCTTGCCAATTCACCAGCAGCAGCACCAGTCAGTCCATGCTCAGGGCCTCCACCAGCACGCTTCAAAGTTCTCATATCGAAAGCCGCAATGCCCGCGCCATAGATAACTGGAGCGCCTGTATAGGCAAGTTGTGTGATTACGAGACAACTTAACACCTCTGCATTATTCACAACAAGAGAGCCAGCAAGTGTCACAGGTCCAGTGGCTCCCGGTTGAGGCATTCCAAAAAACATCACGGGGACGCTTGCTTTGGAAAATTCTAAGGCGGCTTCCATGCTGTTTCCGTCCATTTGGAGGGGTGCACTTGTGCAGTGTAGGGAGGAGATTATGGGTCTTTTCTTTAGTTTCTTTTCACCTCCGACAATGGCTGAAGCCATTTCTATCTGGTATCTGGCTTCTTTTGGCGACATTGTGGTTTCGAAGGTTACATGCTTCTCCGTGTTAGACAAAGATGCTTCAAGGTCATGGAGATGCCTAACATGGGCTGGATAATCCTGTGCGCTTACCAAGGGCCAATATATATCCACCACATCAAGGGCGTCTGAGATTATGGCTGATTTGGCTATGTCCTCCTTTGTTGATGTTCGCCTCTCTCCTGTTTCCATGTCAAATGTTTGGGTTCCGTTTCCATCAGTTGTTATATACACGTGTTTTTGATCTAATGGTGCATCATATTTTGGATTTCTGGCGCAGAGGGTTATGCTCTTCGGATTTTTTATTAAGGCTTCTTTCACAAGATGATGAGGGATTAGAGCCGTTTGGCTTTTGTAGTCAACTTTGCAGCCGCCTTCTTCTAGGATTTTGAGGCATTTTTGGCTGTTGATTCTGAAACCTGTTGTCTCTAAAACTTTGAGGGTGGTTTCGTGGATTTTCTCTAAATCTTCTTTGGATAGTATTGAGAAGTTTGCCCTCTGATTTTCTCTAAGGAAAACCATGTTGAACTATCTCCCGAATCCTAAAGTTTATGAAATTTTCGAGTTAAGAAGCCTTCACCAGTTTCTTTGCAATTTCAACAGCTTCTATAGCGTCTCCTCCGTGACCGTCAGCGCCTATTTCTTCAGCCCACTTCTTCGATGTTGGCGCTCCACCAATTATTATTTTGACTTTTTCTCTTAGTCCTTCCCTTTTAAGAGCTTCTATGACTTCTGCCATTTTAGCCATAGTCGTGGTCATTAGGGCGGACATGCCAACTATTTCTGGTTTAGCCTCCTTAACTTTCTCTACGAATTTTTCGGTTGGGACATCAACTCCTATGTCGATTACTTCGAAACCCGCCACCATAAGAAGAGTGCTCACAATGTTCTTTCCAATGTCGTGGATGTCTCCTTCCACAGTACCTATGAGAATCTTTCCCAAAGTTTTCTTCTCTCTAGCACTTTTTAGAATGGCTGGTTCTAAAACTTTCAAACCTTGTTTCATGGCTTCTGCTGCTATCACAAGCTCTGTTAAAAAGGCTTCTCCAGCGCCAAACCGTTCTCCAACAATTCTCACTCCCTTAGCCAAGCCTTCCTCAATAGCCTCAACGGGATCCACGCCCTTTTGGAGGGCTTCTTCTGCGGCTTTAACAGCTGCTTCTGGATCATAATTCAGGACGGCGTTCATTAATTTATTTAAAGTCTCTTCTTTCATTGATTCACCAGCATTTCAAACTATAATGGATTTTTATATAAGTTTATTGAGGGGAGATATGTATCTTTTTTCATAAAAAAATAAATATAATAAGGTGTACTAATCTTCTGAAGTGCAACACTGATGGTTGACAAAGTTAGGTTGTTTCATGCCGTAGATGTGCATGGAAGTGAAGTAGTCTGGCGAAAGTGGCTCTCAATTCCTAAAGTGCATAAGGTAAACATCTTATTGTTATGTGGCGATTTAACAGGGAAACTTATAATACCAATAATTGAAGAAAGCCCCGGTCGATATAAAACCATGGTTTATGGGCGATGGATTAACGCCAGCGGCGAAGATGAACTTAAAAAGTTAGTGGACAAAATTACCTTCAGCGGGTTTTACACGCATGTTTGCAGCCAAGAGGAATATGATGAGCTTATGAAGAATCCCAAAAGGGTTGATGAATTATTCCGCAATTACATGAAGGAAAGACTTCAAAGATGGCTTAACATGATTGATGAAAAACTGTCTAAGGACATTACTGTTGTGATGATGCCTGGAAATGACGATTCTTTTGAAATTGACGAACTAATAAAAGCTCATGAAGATCGCGTTATATACCCCTTAGAAAAGGTTGTGGATCTTTGCTTTGACTATAAAATGCTAAGTTTTGAATGGGTTAACCCAACGCCTTGGGACACACCAAGAGAAGCTTCGGAAGAGGAGTTGTGGAAAAAGTTGGAAAAAATAAAGGACATGTTCTCCGGCGACTGGAAAAAGGTTATCCTGAATTTTCACTGCCCCCCATATGCCACGAAACTGGATTTGGCTCCGAAATTGGATAAGAACTTAAAACCCGTTGTCTTCTTGGGAAGAATAATTTATGACAATGTTGGCAGCAAAGCCATACGAAGGTTCATTGAGGAAAACCAGCCAATCTTAAGCCTGCACGGTCATATTCACGAATCTTACGCTTCAGATTACATAGGAAAAACCTTAGCCATAAACCCGGGATCAGAATACAGCGAAGGGGTGCTTAGAGGATTCATCATTGACCTCACCAGAGATGGCGTTGAGAAATGGTGGAAAATAGAGGGATAAAAATGGAGGAAAAGGAGAAGAAGCAAGTATCATCCGAAGACATAGTGAAAATTGCCCTAGACCTTATAGAAGAATCTAAAAAGGAGGGACTCACTTTAAGGCTTATAGGCGGTCCCGCTGTCAGAATACATTCTTCGCCTATGGCGATTGACCTTCACAAGAAGTTAAAGAGGATTGAAGGGCAGGAATTTCCAGACATAGATTTTGTAGCTCCAGAAAAGGAGAGAGCGAAAATAAGAAAGTTTTTTGAAACGAGGGGTTGGAAGTTTGATTCTTACATCTTTTTCTTCACAAGCGGTGTGGGAACAAGAAATCGCCAAGTTTACCGGGGAAAGGTGGATTTAGACATATTTTATGACGAGTTAGATTTATGCCACAAAATAGATTTTCGAAACAGATTTCACTTAGACTACCCCACCGCATCATTAGTTGACTTACTACTAACCAAATTGGAAATTGTTGAATTCACAGAGAAAGACGCCAAAGACGTCATAGTCCTAATAAGAGACCACAAAATCGGAGACACCGATGCACCAGAAACGATTAATGCCAAATACATGGCTAAATTGTTTGCAAACGACTGGGGATTCTGGTACACAGCCACAACCAACCTAAAAAAGGTTAGGGCTGCTTGCCCCATGTACAAGCAACTTTCTGAAGAGGATATTGCCGATGTAAGCTCTAAAATTGACCAAATATTAAAGTACATAGACGAGGAGCCCAAAACTAAGGAATGGCTGAAAAGGGCAGAGGTTGGAACAAAGAAGAAGTGGTATAAGGAAGTTAGGCTGTAAATTCTAACTTAAGTCTTATAATCCTACCCGCCCATATTATTTGCATCAGGAATCTTTGACGGTAAGGTTTAGAGTTGGTTAAAGGTGAAGTGGACGAAGGAAGATTTAAAAAGGGCTAAGAAAGTAGCGAATGAACTGGTTTCTGTAATTAGCTATTTCGATGGTTTAAGAAGTGCATCAATACATGACCCGAAGGAATTGCTGATAAAAACTAAAACTTCTGGTTTAGATTCGGCATATTTAAAATACTTTAGTAAGGAAACCCAGAAAGTTCTAAAGAAAATAGGGCGTTCTGGTAAAGTTAGAAAGATGATAAGGGTTAATAAGGTTCTAAATTTTGTAACGCTAGTTTATTTCATGATTGTGGTTGTCTTAGCCCTTTTATTGCAAAGAGGTGTAATGCTTCCTTCAAATTTGGATTGGTTGTATTGGACGTTTTTGTCGTGGCCAAGCATAATTTTGCTTTTTATCCTCGCAGATGTAACACTGCTCATGCTAAGCTTAACCAAGCATGAGCTTAAGAAAATTGCTGAGGAAGGAGGCGTCAAAGATGAGGAGGCTACAAAACGGAGATTGAAGGAGGCTGTTCAACATCACATTGACAAGTTGAAGGCAAATATTGAGAAGTATGGGTTAAAACCTGAAGATTATAGGATTAAGCTGCAAAAAACAGATTATGATGGGATAAAGATAATTAAGAAACCGGGAATTTTGCATGGATATTACCTTGCAATAGTAAATGCAAAAATTAAAAGAAAAATGGGTGATTAAAGTTTACGCTGGTGGTATCTCACCATAAATATCCTGTAATGCAATGCCCACTCTTCTGTTGCGCTCTGCAAAAGCGAACCATATTAGGGAGCCTATGAGAACCCAAATGGACAAATACAACATTACCCAAGGATCCAGCCAAGATGCGCTGATTGCTAATCCCCAAACCCAAAACATTATTGACAAAGCACCGCATATGGATATCACAGGTATTCCAGCAATAACAGCCTTGAATCCTCTTTCCCAAATGTCCGGACGTCTGTAAGGCAGAATTACGCCTGCAAAGGCTATGAGAAGTTGGCTAAAGATGAAGATGAAAGTCGCATCCACAGTCGCCATAAAAACATTACCAAGACTTAACGGTATAAACAAGTAGGCGAGCACTGCACACAAGATAACTGACCAGTGAGGCGAGTGAAAACGCTCATTCACACGGTTAAAGGCTTCTGGGAAGAACTTATCGAAAGCCCATGCAAAAGGCTGTCTTGGACCCACAAGTAAGGTTGACCCTGAACAGTTGGAAATCCATAGGGCTGGGATAAAGGCAAATATTGCTTGAAGCCACACCTGCCCATGTGCTAACGGTACTGTAAATAGGGGCAAACTTGGATCCATCATTGTCATCGTAGTTACTTTGTCGGTGTATCCCTCTCCATAGACGTAACAGTATTGGCTGACGAAGTCTCCGTAGGCTGTGTATACGCCAATAGCTGTTGCGACATACCAGAACATTATGAATAGTGTAGCAGCAAAAACGCCTAATATGAAGCCTGATTTTGGAGATTTCATCTCTCCACCAAAGTAGCATGCTGCCGTGGATCCCCAGTATGCCCAGAAAGTGTCCACGAAATTAAGGATGGTTGCTCCCCCAGTACCGCCAGCCTTCTCAGTGGCACCCGCCACATAATCAGCCCAACCGTTATCTATGGCTACTTGTCGTATTTCTCCCCATGCGTCAGCACCATGGCCATAGGTGAGATTCCAAGCGTCTTTCACATAAGCTGGATTCGCAATTCAATAAAAAGTTGCACCTACCCCGAGGAAGCTTCCCACGATGCCTATGGCAACCAATCCTGCAACATACCACCTGAACACCCGTATACCCAGCAAAGACAACAACGTATAAAGTGTAACTATTACCACCGCGATTATGGCTAACCCAGTATTGTCGAGAGCAAACTCAATCCAAGCCGGATTGTCAGTGGCGTGACCCAGCAAGTTAATCACTTTAACCCAGAATCCAGCACCTGTTACAGCCAACACCCCAGTAGCAAAGTTATTAGCCACAAAATAAAGCCAATCTCCGAGAAAACCCACATGTGGATCCAACACTCGCGAAACGTATATGTAGCTTCCTCCAGACCTCGGCATCATTATTCCCATCTCTGTGATCACGTAAGCTAAGAAAATCGCTGGCAAAGCACCAATAATATACGCGACAGGAATTATTGAGCCAGGATGCAAATACGAAGCCTTCACCACCCAGTAGTTGATTCCGCTGCCAATAGTATAGCTAAGCGAAACGGAAAATGCTGACCACCAGCCTAACTCCCTGACAAGTCCAGTTGCCTTCCTTGGAAAAGCAAACTTAACTTCGGCCAAAGCCTTCTCCTTCCTTTCGTTCTTTAGATACGCATGGATTTATTTTTAAGCTTTGCTGTTAGATAATGGAATAAAGAGAAAACTTATGCATATAAGGTGAAAAACATGATGATAATTACCGTGGCTCCAACAGGCTCAGGTCCAATGTGGAAGGAAACGCCTTACCTCCCAATAACGCCCGAAGAAATAGCAGAAGAAGCAGTCAAAGCTTATGAGGCAGGAGCAGCCGTCGCCCACATACATGTCAGAAACCCAAAAACTAAGGCGCCATACCCAGACGTTAAACTCTACAGCGAGGTTATAGAAAGGATTAGAGAAAAATGCGACATGATTATCCAACTCACCACAGGAGGCGGTGGTCCCTATGGAATCCCATTGGAGCAAAGAATGTGCGCCCTCGAATTGAATCCGGAATTTGCATCACTAAACGTGGCTACCATGACCTTTGGCAACAGCATATTCCTAAACCCACCAGAGGCTGTGGAAAAAATTGCCAAAACCATGCTTGAAAGAAACATAAAACCAGAAATTGAATGTTACGATGTAGGACACATAAACCTTGCACTTCAACTATTTGAGAAGGGATTATTGAAGGAGCCGCTGAGGTTTGGACTTGTTCTGGGAGTAAGAGGCGGAATTCCAGCGACACCAGAAAACCTTATGCATATGGTGAAAGCTTTGCCAAAAAACTGTAGGTGGAATGTCATAGTTGTGGGAGGGAGAGTTCAATTTCAACTTCTCACTCTCGGAATGATTTTGGGCGGAGACGTGCGGGTTGGAATGGAAGACAACTTTTACCTCGCAAAAGGAGTCGTAGCCAAAAGTAACGCTCAATTGGTCACTAAAGTTGTTAAAATAGCAAAAGAACTTGACAAAGAAGTAGCCACTCCAAGCGAAGCCAGAAAACTCCTTGGATTGCCCCAAAAATCTTAGGAGGATTAACTAAAATTCTTAGGCAACATCCCAATATAGTAAACTCCTACAAGGGAAGTGATTAGCATGAAAGAAATGAAAAAATCAAAGAAACTCTTTGAAGAAGCAAAAAAACTTACGCCTGGGGGTGTTCACAGCGCCTTAAGGTTCTTTACCCCCTATCCCATATTCATATCAAAAGCTAAGGGTTCTAAGATTTATGATGTAGATGGCAACCAATACATTGATTACCACTTGGCTTTTGGACCTGTAGTTTTAGGGCATGCCCACCCAAGCATCACAGCTGCTGTTAAGGATCAGTTAGATAAGGGCATAATTTATGGTCTCTGCAATGAGTTGGAGGTTAAGGTTGCCAAAAAAATTGCAACGCATGTCCCCTCGGCGCAGATGGTTAGATTTTGCAATAGTGGCACGGAAGCAACCTACCATGCTATTCGTTTAGCAAGAGCTTACACTGGAAGAAGCAAAATTGTAAAGTTTGAAGGGGCATACCACGGATGGCATGACATAGTATCTTTCAGCTCAAACCCAACATTAAAAGAAGCTGGACCCGAGGAGTGCCCAGTGCCCGTTCCAGATACCGCTGGCATTTCAGAGGACTCGGCAAAACAAGTAATTATTGTTCCATTTAACAACCAAGAAGTAGTGGAAAAAACGATTAAAAAGCATCACAAGGAGATTGCAGCGTTAATAACAGAGCCAATCCTTCATGGAAGCGCCACATGCATCCCACCAAAAGAGGGCTTTCTAAAATTTTTGAGGGAAATCACCCAAGAATATAATATTGTGCTAATTTTTGACGAAGTGGTTACGGGTTTTCGCCACCATTTAGGCGGAGCCCAAAAAATTTTCAACGTAACACCAGACTTAACAACATTCGCCAAAGCCATGGCAAACGGCTTCCCAGTGGCTGCGGTTTGCGGAAAAAAAGAAATCATGGAAAATTTTACGCCAACGGGCAATGTGGATTATGGAGGAACCTTTAATGGAAATCCCATATCCATGGCTGCTACACTCGCAACAATAGGAGAGTTGGAGAAAAATGAGGTGCACAAATATCTCTTTACGCTTGGCGAAGAAATTAGAAACCAGCTTAATCAAACTATCGCCCAATTGGAAATTGAAGCCCAAACTGTTGGTTTCGGATCAGTTTTCCAAATACTCTTCACAAAAAGGGAAATTTTCAATTACAGAGATACACTATCCTCAAACAATAAGCTGTTCGTGGAGTTCCAAAAAGAAATGATGAAAAGAGGCATCTTCATCCTTCCCAAACCAAACAAAAGATGCCACATCTCCGCCGCCCACACCAAGGATGATATAGATTACACGATTGAAAAGGCTAGGGAAGTTTTTAAAATGCTAAGGTAAGCATGATTTTCAATTTACGGAAAAGAATAATTGGAATCATGCCAATTACATGTGTAATGACAGTGTTTATCAAAGTTGAGGGAGAAATTCTTGAAGGCTTTTTTATGGAGAGGCTTACACGTTTTTCGGCTTTGGTTAAGCTTGAAAACGGAATTTTTGAGGTTTTTCTGCCTAATCCTGGGAGGTTGAGGGAGCTTTTAAATTTTGGTGCTAAAGTTGTTTTGAAGAGGGCTATGCATGAAGGAAGGAAAACAGCCTATGACTTGATAGGAATTTACCATGATGGACGAATGGTTTCTGTGGATTCTCGTGTTCCCAACAGGCTAGTTCTTGAAGCTTTGAAGAATAAAGCCTTAAAGGAATTTGCTGAATACTCCACCATTAAGCCTGAACCATTTTATGGGCATACACGTTTTGACTTTTTGTTAGGCAATCATGAAGAATTATGTCTTTTAGAGGTTAAGTCTTGCACACTCGTTAGAGATGGAATAGCCATGTTTCCAGATGCGAAAACTGAAAGGGGAACTAGGCATGTTATGGAGTTGCTTAAAGCTAAGAAGGAAGGGTATAGAGCTTGCATACTCTTCATAATTCAGCGAGCAGACGCCCATAGTTTTTCGCCCGCTGATGATGTGGATAAAGAATTTGGAGAGGCTTTAAGGCAAGCCTCCAAAGGTGGTGTGGAGGTTTACGCTTACTCTTCTGAGTTTATGGGGGATAAGATAATTCTAAGAGGAAGAATTAAAGTGGAGCTTTAGGCTTAATAAAAAGAAAAAAGGATAGCCCCCCTCTATAGATTTCAGGGTGTTTCATTGTTTTGTTCAATTATTGCATTGTCTCTGTCGAAGATTAGGTATGTGGTCACGTTTGTTTTGTCTATGCCGTGCCAGTTGTAGGTGTTTCCTATGGAAATCAGTTTTTGTGTGGGCGCCATTATGTTGTAGCCATTGTATTGTGAGTTGTGCTCGAATAAGGCGCCAATTAGGACTATTGTTTCTGCGCTTGGGTTTAGTTGGCTGTATATGTTTGGGCTTTTGTCGGTGTAGAACATTCCGCCTATTATTGTGAGTTTTGACATCATTCGATTTTTTATTAGGATGTTTGGGACATCTCCGCCTGGACCGTTTTCAACCCAGCAATTTGTCAACTCTAAGGTTGGCAAAAGAGCGTTTTCTCCGGTTCCGCCTTCTATGATTATGTGGGCTTCTAATTCTTGGCTCCACATGTTTTTGCTTGATAAGAGACAGTTTGCAAGTTTCAGTTGGGCAATGTTTTTGGCGTAAACATCTGCTTTCTTATGGAAGCCCATGAGGCAGTGGATGAGGTTTATTTGTCCGCCAGTTCTGTAGTTTTCGTTGAAGTCGCCTATTTTAACGCCATATTCTGTTATGGCGTCTGGAGTGTCGTTGATTTTTCTGCCGTCTATCCAGCAGTTGAATATTAAGCTGTCTTCGCAACCCGTTAAGTCTACATTGGCAAGTGTGGCGCCCCAGATTTTGCAGTTGCGGATTTGGTGAACTGGGACTTGACTTGTTGTTCGCATGGCGTCTATACACTTTTCAGCTAAACCGTTGCCATTTATGAATAAGCCGTCCAAATGCGCATACCTTACATTACGTATGTCAAAAACTGCGGATATCTCTTTCATGGCGAATATTTCAGCGCCATTTCCTATAATGTAAAAGTCTTCTTTTGGCGGTCTTATGGGTTCTGTGATGTTGAACCTTTGTTTTTTAAGGTATATGCATGAATAGCCAGCATCTAAAGCCTCTTGAATACCTTCGAACCTTTCTCCTTTTCCCACAACAATTTCTGTTGTTAATGATTTATTCAGCCATAATTCGCCGTACTGCCTATAACCATCCTCTATCCAACTGTCAAAATTTTCGAAAAAAGTAAAACGGGATACTGTTGTGCTGTAAGGGGTATTATCATAAGAGGGAGGAGCGCAGCTAATAAATGCTAAAGAGGCAAATAAAAAAATTAGAGTAGCTATTGCAAGGCGGCGGAGATGCTGCGGTTGCATTGAACACTCCGAAATGCACACTCCTTAGCTTGATGCTGTAAGGTTTTGTATGTAACCTATTGGCACTTACAGAAAAGCAAAATCAGAATGGTTTAAGCCATTTCTTCAATTAGCCTTTTAACTTTTCTTTCAATTTCATCTCTGATTTCTCGAACTTTTTCTATTGGTTTTCCCCTTGGGTCTTCAATTCCCCAATCTACAACCTTGTTTAGCAACGGCGCTGGACAGAATCCTCCGGCTTCGCAGCCCATGACTATTATTTTGTCTGCTTCCTGCACCATTTGGTTGTTGATGAGTTTTGGTTTGTTTGCGGATATGTCTATTCCCTTTTCCCGCATGACTTGAACGACCATGGGGTTTACTTCTTTTGATGGCATTGTGCCGGCGCTTTGGGCTTCGATTTTTCCTTTTCCATAATGTTTTGTGAAGGCTTCAGCCATTTGGCTTCTTCCTGCATTCTCAACGCAGACAAATAGGATTTTCTTCATTTTCAGTTCACATTACAATAGTTTAGCATATGTTTTATGTTTTGCTTTCGCAGTCCATGCAAATGTCAACTTCCCTATTAGTCCAGAAGGTTTTACCGCATTTTTTGCAGACAACTTTACGAAGTAGCCCTTTATCTTTGGGCATTTTTGGCATGCTTGCTATTCGCTGTGGAAAAGCTATGGCTTTTTTTGGGCATATTCTTTCGCAAGCAATGCATCCATAAACACATTTATGCGGGTTCACCACCACTGCCTTGCCTTCTTTGAGTTCGAAAACTCCATGGGGACAAAATTCAATGCATTGGGGTTTATCTAAGCCTTCACAACCATTGCACCTGTCTGGGAAGACTGTTGGATACCAAACTGCGGAGGATTTTGCCATAAGGTTTTCACTTTTCTTGAGTTTTTCTTCTACAGTCAAAGCAGTATTCGGTTTCAAAATTTGTTAGAAAAGTCTTTCCGCATCCTTTGCATTTAACTTCTTTTAACATTCCCTCTTTTATCAGCGAAACAGATTTCAGAAGGTCGATTGCCGCTTGAGAACATGAGCAGGAAGAATTTCTTTCAGTTTTCTTGTCCTTCGCCATTTTCTACACGTAATTTCATTTTGAGTATTTGATTCTTAATTCTTTCAAAGTTCTCCTAAGTTCTTCTGGAGATGGAAATGTTATGGCGTTGTTTGGGCACATTTTTGCACATGTTTGGCATCCAACAACACAAGAATAGGGATTCTTAACCACTGGACGGGGTGGGTCTCCCTCAACCTCATAGACATTATGACCAGCATCTTTGTCAATTTTTACGCATGTGAGGCATCCAGTACACTTTTCATAGTCTATTGTGGGAAACCACGGTATTTCTTCACGAGGAATAGCCACACGTTTCTCATCTTTCACTGAACCCATATTTTTTCCTCAACTCTCTAAGTTGATGTTTCAACTCTTCTTTTGAAGGAAAAATAATGGCTCCTGTGGGACAGCGTGGTGCACATGATTGGCTTGGTACATTGCAGTTGTAGGGGTCGTCGACAACCACCTTGTCTCCAACACGTTTGTAGACTCTCATGTGGCAATAGTCAACGCAAAAATAATCACATTTCTTGGGGTCGCATTTCTCATAATCTATTCTGGGGTACCATTCTATCTCCTTTCTAGGAAATCCGAAGGGATTTTGGGGGGCAATAACCTTTTCTCCGTAGTACCTCTCAGAGGCGAGGTACTTCTCTCCCATTTATTGCGTCACCAGCTTGTTAATAGCTTCTTCAACTTTCTTCATAGCTTCAGAAGTTTCCATGTTCCTTAAATCTAACGAAATTACTTGCTTATCGAAGTCGAGGCCTTTCTCTGCAAAGGCGTCCTTGAACATTTTCCTCTGCATTTTTGGGTCGCATCCGCCAATGATGTACATTACGCTTTTATCGCCTGCTCGGAGATAATCCTTCCAGAAGCGGTCGCCATCGTCGACGCAGAGTTGTGGATGAACTATGGCGTATTCTACGTCAAGTTCGTTTCTAACAAAGTTTATCAACTTCCATAATTCTAACTTTGCAAATCCTGGGCATTCGCCAGTGCAGAAACACATTATGAATCTGGGCAGATTTTTTTCACTCATACATCATTCACCTTTGTAGGATGCTCTTTTAAATCGAAATATTTAAATTTATTGTTCTATTTTAGCCTCTTGTGATGGAGGAAAATTATTTGATTTTAAAAGAAGATGCAGGTTTGAAAGAGCGGTTAGAACGGTTAGTTGATTCTGGCTTGTGTCCGGCCCGAGATGTTTCGGAATATGCGGTGAAATTGAGGATGATTACGGATGATATTGCTCTTAAAAGAGAAAAAATAAGAGAAGCTAGTAAATTTTTTAAGGCTTTAGCAGACGAGACTAGGCTGATGATTCTTAGACTTCTGGAATTTAGGGAAATGTGTGTTTGTGAAGTTATGGTTGCTCTGGGTTTAACTCAGCCTACTGCTTCTCATCACTTGGGAATTTTGGAAAATGTTGGATTGGTTAAGAGTAGAAAAAAGGCAAAGTGGGTTTTCTACAGCATAGCAGACCCAAAACTAATTGAAGCCATGCACCAACTAAATCTTTTCTAAAATTAGAGGGTTAAAGTTGAGCGTTGATAAAGTAGAGATAATTGAAAAGATTCCTTGCCTCCTCGAACCCAGAAAACTTCAAATTTCCGCTCACGCAGGCAGACCCTTAAATGAGATATTGTCAATCCTTTACTTAGCCATACCCCATTCAAACTATTCCAAAGCTTTTGGTTCAGTTACCTTCCTCTTTAGGGGGAAGTTGGTTACAATTTACGCGTCTGGAAAAATTAATTTAGGATGTGTTGCAAGGGAGGAGATTGCAATAGAACTTTTAGAGAACTTAAAAAACTTGATAAATAGAGCTTTTGAATATTACAAAATTCATGGGCAACCTGATCCAAAGCTTATTGAGAAAAAGGGGAAAGTAACTCCGCTCGAAATATACAAGTATCTCCCAAAGACAAACTGCAAAGAATGCGGAGAACAGGGCTGTTTTCCATTCGCTGTAAAACTTTCAAACGGAGAAAGAACATTACGAGAATGCCCACAGCTTAAGATGCCAAAATATGGCGACAATAGAGAAGAGCTTGAGAGGATGCTGCAGCCTATAAAATTGGAATATTAAACATGGAGGTGAAAATAATTGGAAGTTGATGAAAAGAAGGGTTTAAAGATACTTGAAAGTTGTTATAAGTCTGCTGAACATGAAAATGTAGTTTGGGTTTGTGATGGAGCCGCAAACGTTGGACAAATAGGACACGCCGTTGGAGTTTTATTGACCAATTTGGACAAGGCTAGAATGTGCTGCACAACGGCTGTTGCCGCAAGTTCGAAACCGCACTTGGAAATAGCAGAAAAAGCCAAAAAGAACATAGTCATAAACGGATGCAGCAACAGATGCGCTTCAAAAGTTATGGAGAAAGCGGGAAGAAGAATTGATTATGAAATTGACATATCCAAATATTTACAGAAAGTGCCCACACTTGACATTTATGAGGCGGATGTCAAAAAGATAGCTAAAATAGTCATGGAAGAGGCAAAACTTTAAGGCAATTTAGATAGTCCAGTAGGAGCATATTGTCAAATCATTTCTTTTGAACTGGTTTTTGAGAAATTCTTCAACGTCTTCCTCGCTTATGTAGCGGTTTCCCTTAGCATCCTTCCTAAGCGGTATGCCTGTTTCCTTTAGCGTTTCGCCCTTAGCAAAGTCTATTAGCACATAGTAAGCCTTTCCAGCTGGCAGTATAAGCCTCAAATTTGTAAGCTCCCTCTTAGGCGACAAGCCATCCTGCTCAATATTGTAAACTATAGAGTTAACTTTTAACTCCTCTGCGAGGCGCTTAAACTCGCTCCAGTTTCTGATTTTGACAACGCCTTCGCCCATTTTGACCACATCAACCTTCTGGACAGTTTTGCAGTTTATGGAAAGAGTTCTATTTCCTTTGTTTTGCCACATTTTACACAAACAAGCTTCACATGAGACTTGTCATGCGTTAACCCTTCAGCTTTCCATTCATGGGCACATTCATCTTTTTGACTCTTGTTTGTCACGTTTTTCCTCCGAATAGAATTTTCATATTTAAGAACTTAAATCTATTGGTTTCTACGCATAACATTTATATATGTAACAATGTTATATATGCGCTGATTAAAAAATGTGCGGTCCAAAACATTGCGGTTGCTGGCACGAATATCCAGAACGTGGATGGATACAATTCCTACTAATGCGAATACTTTACGAAAAACCCATGCACGGCTACCAACTCCTCGAAGAAATTGAACAGCGAAGCAGCGGATGCCACAAACTAGAACCAGGCTCCATATACACGCTTCTAAGAAGAATGGAAGAAAGAGGCCTCTTAGAATCAAAATGGGAAAAAATTGAAGGTGGACCAGAAAGAAGAGTTTACAGCCTAACAGATAAGGGAGTTGAAGCCCTAAAAATGGGGCTTGAATCCATCATTAAAAGGAAGATGCTCTTCGACGACCTTGTAAAGTTTTATCATGAAAATTTTGAAAAAGAAAGGAGGTGAGAGAGTAAATGTGTAGATGTTGCTGCGGTTGCGGAATGGAAAGACACCACGAACACAAACACGAGCACCATATGGGTTTACCATTTCCACTAATGGATGTTGAAGAAGAAATAAAAATGCTCGAAGAATACAAAGAAGCCCTAACAAAAAGACTAGAAAAAATAAACAAACGCTTAGAAACCCTAAAACGCTAAGCCTTTACATGAAAACTTCTCTCAGCCCCACAATTTTATTGGAAGGATGAAAATATTATGAAAGCAATAAAGTTGAATGAGTTTTTGGAGTTCTCCCAAAAGAAAGGCTTATTGGACACCATGGAAGAGCGCAAACGTGTAAAGAAAGACTTGTTAAAAACTAAAAATTACAATCTTGTGCTGGTTTGCCTTAATACCGATCAAGAAATTCCCTCCAGACCAGAGCCATACGAAGTTTGCTTTTACGTTATTGAGGGAAGTGGCGAATTTACAGTTGGCAAAGAAAAAGTTCACCTATCTAAGGGCGAAATGCTTTTCGCTCAGGCAAACGAGCCAAGGGGAATAAAAAGCAAAGAACCCCTAGTGTTGTTGGGAATACAAGAGCCCCATTAGAAGTTGAAACCATGGAATTAGCAATAAAAGTTCAAAACTTAACCAAAAATTTTGAGGATGTCACAGCAGTTGACCACATAAACTTTGAAGTCAAAAAAGGCGAAATCTTCGGATTCTTGGGTCCAAACGGAGCTGGAAAAACCACAACAATCCGAATTCTAACAGGACTTTTGAAGCCAGATGAAGGAACAGCCTCTATAGTTGGCTATGACGTTTTGAGGAATCCAATAGAGGCTAAGCAGTGCATTGGAGTTGTCCCAGAAGTTTCAAACGCTTACATAGACCTCTCCGCATGGGAAAACCTAAACCTAATAGGAAAACTTTATGGAGTTTCCACCCATAGGCTTCAAGAAAACGCCACTAAACTCCTGAAAGATTTTGGGTTATATGAAGTTAAGAACAAGCTTGTCAGAGGCTTCTCTAAAGGAATGAAACAAAAGCTCCTGCTCTGCATGGCTTTAGTAAACGATCCAGAAGTGCTTTTCCTAGACGAGCCCACTTCTGGGCTTGATGTTGAAAGTGCTAGACTTCTAAGAGAAAAAGTAACACAATACAACAAGGAGGGAAATACCGTTTTTCTTTCAACCCACAACATGGAAGAGGCTAATCAGCTATGCCACAGAACAGCCATAATAAACCATGGAAAAATAGCAGCCATAGACACACCTGAAAACCTAAGAGTCCAAAGCATGGAACTCCAACATATAGAAGTTCTCTTTGACAAACAAGTGAACCTTGAAGAAATTTCAAAACACCCAAACATCAACGAGGCTTCTTTTGCAGGAAATAGGGTGCGAGTTTACACGGCTAACCCATCAGCAGTAATAGAATTTCTAGTGGACTTTGCTAAGCGGAAGGGCATACGCATTTTAAGTTTAAACACAATGATGCCCTCATTGGAAGATGTTTTCATAAAACTCATAAAAGAAAAGGAGGCTTCCCCAGTTTGAGTCGGCTTGCAGAACAATTTAGGCGCTCTTTCGTCATAGCCAAAAAGAACATCAAAATCTACTATTCAAAGGGACCAGTAATTATTTTCGGATTAGTCTTCCCGCTCTTTTTGGCTCTGGCTTATGTCATAGGAAGAAACATACCATTAAAAGAGGTGCTGCCGGGACTAATCGGCATGACAACATTTTTTACGGCTACATCTGTGGGTCCTTCCATTGTTCCATGGGAAACCCGCTCAAAAACCCTTGAAAGACTCCTGTGCTGTCCAGTTGCCCTTTGGACGATAATTTTTGGAGACATGGTTTCCTCCTTCCTTTTCGGGCTTGCCATATCCATAATTCCAATTATTTACGTCTTAACTCTAAACATAGAACTGTTAAACTTCACAGTTTTGCTTTTCAGCCTAATCATCGCAAACTTTTGCTTCTCAGCCCTAAGTGTTCTTTTGTCAGCTTATCCGCCTACTGATATCCCAGCCACATCCCAGATGCTATCCTCCCTAGTCAAATTCCCACTAGTCTTCATAAGCGGAGTCTTCATACCAGTTGAGCAATTGCCAGAGTGGGGAAGAATAATAGCTTCACTTTCTCCATTAACATATTTTACAGATCTAACAAGACAGTTAATATTAGAAAAGGGCTATTACCCATTGGCATTAGACCTCTTAATGATTGTAATTTTTACCGTAATATTCTCTTTAGCAGCAATAAAACTCCACGAAAAAACTTTAACAAAAAGATTAACATGATGCAATATGCAAAAATACACTTTCACGCAAAATAGAACAAACATGAAAACCGTTTCATTATTTGTGCGTCAGCGAGAGATTAGCAGAATCTTCCCATACGGCTTTCAGCTTACCTTAAAAGACAATGCGTCCCTAATTGATGCTATTAAGGCTGCGGATGAGGAAATAATCAAGAAAATGGGAAAATTTCCAGTTGAGAAATATAAGAGTCTTTTTCAGATGGTTTATCATCCCCACAAAAATAGGTTCTACAATCAGGTCGCTGTCCATGCCCATGTTAAATCAGAATTTTTAAACCTAAGAGAGAATCCTTCAATGCCACTGCCAAACGGGACAACTATCATTTTAATTCCTGAGAATGGTTGTCAAACGGACTGGGAAGAACCGCTCTAAAGGATAAAAAGGATGTTGAAGCTAAAGTTTCTTGTATACTATGTCTTTTTCTCTCACGCGTTGGGCAACTTTTAAGCCTATGCTTTGTCCAGCCTCAGCCCTCTGAACGTTCTTATGCTCAATCTGCATGGACTCCACAACTTGTTCAAAATCCGTCGTTGGACCCTTAATATGTACTGTGTCGCCAACAGCCAAAGGCGCCTTAAGCTCTACAACAGCAACACTAATTTTTGAGAAGAAATGGGTTACACGTCCAATTTCGACAAGGTTTTCTTCACCCAAACCTTTTCATCTCCAAAATAATATGGTTTGACGGTAGATAAATAATTTGTCAATTCGCCACGCGGCACACAGACTTTATTTCTCGTCGAAGTATTCTGGCGAAATATAATCCATTCCAAATTTTTCCTTAGCCTTCAAGAGGCGTTCGCGCTGCTGATTTAATATTACAAAGAGCTCTTCCGGCGCGTCTGCAACCTTCTCCTCATAAAACTTTTCGACGCGTTCAATTTTGGCAAGGTTTTCTGGTACGCGAATGGTGAACTGCCTCTTATAGTCTTCTCTGCTGTATTCTTTGTTCAAAATTTGTTTGAAGAGCAAGCGTAGATCCTCATATTTTGGAATAATCCCTGTTGGGGCGATCTTTGCGTCAACGTCATTGTGCACACGTAGTTCCATCCACTTAACCCACACATGTTTGTCTCTTGGAGAATTCAGATACTCTCCTGTTTTTAGGTCTCTTAGGAAGTAGTTTACCCCGAATATTATGGGCGGTTTCTTGAGTTTTCTCCCAAAGTTTAGGTTGTTCCGTATGTTTTGACCCATGGGTATAGAGATGAAGTCTTGTATGCTCATCATGTTTATTTCTGGTATACCCTCTTTTCCAACTATGGCGAAGGTTGTCTCGGTTTCTAGGGCTGCCCCATAACAGATTATTCCATGTTCCCAGTTGAAGCTCTGCTGGACGGGCACGTAGGCTTTAGAGTCCCGTCCCCCATACATTATCCCGCCAAGCTCAACTCCCATAGGATTATCCAATTCGGGGTCACAGTTCTCCAACGCTTTTAGAGCTACGGTGTAGCGGGCGTTCTTGTGGGCAGGCGGTACAGGTTCACCTTTTTCGTCTGTTTTGCCTTTCCACCAATAACCCGTATAGTTTATTCCATCCTTCGGCAGCTCACAACCCATTCCAAGCCAGTAGGGCTTCCCATCCTTAACTAGAACATTTGAAAAAATGACTTCACCTGGGCTTGTAAGCATCTTGTAGAGTACTGGGTCATCTTTTGGGTTTATGCCTTGAAGAATGCCGAAAATGCCGCACTCCGCATTTGCCGCTCTAGCCACAGAGTTAATGTTGCGGATATACGCAATATCATCACCAAGTATAGTCTCCCCCGGAAGCATAGCGGTTGCAGTTTTGCCACATGCACTTGGAAAGGCTCCAGCGAAATATGTTTTTCTACCGCCTGGCCCATGCACCCCCATAATCATCATGTGCTCCGCAAGCCAACCCTCCTGATTTGCCTTCCTTATAGCAAGGCGGAAAGCCAATTTTTTAAAGCCCACAGAGTTGCCAGCATATTGAGTGTTGACGCTATAAATTATGCCCTCAGCATAATCAATGTACACCCTTTTCTTGTCATGGTCTGCGCTGACCATGTTTTCATTAAGTCTTCCACTAGAATGCAGCACCCTCAAAAAGTGGGCATCGGGATACGCATTAGTGAAGGCTTCGTAACCTGGTCTAAAAAGTAGGTGTTCTGAATGGGCAACATACCACGAGTCTGTGCACTGCACGCCGAGAATTGTGAAAACTGAGTTAGGCGGTCCAAGGCAAACAAAACGAACAATCATTGTGCGCCCTTTCATCGAATCTTTAAGTAAGCTCTTTACTTCGGCTAATCCTTCATCCCTGTCAATTTGGTTTAACGCCTTACTCAAATAGTCGCCCTTTGGCACAAGATACTTGGTGGCTTCACGATCTCTTCCCTGATCATAAGGTCCATCAAAGTGAATGGTGTGCCCAGGTGTCGCAAGGGGTTTCTCTTCACCTGTTTCTATTGCCATCCGTTTGATGTAAATTAGATCTTCAATCGAATCATCGGAGACAAAAATATTTTCAGGGTTGCAGAGCTCTGCAGATTCAACGATGAACTGATGAACTCTTGGAACTTTTATGGCGCAGAGCTTTGCGTAATCTCTTTCACTTATTTTTGGACGTATGACTTGGAGACATCTGTTTATTTCGTCAGCGATTTGCTGCATTTCAGATTCCCTAACGCATTAAACGTAGGTGTATATAAATTTTCAGCTAGATTAACAGTAAGAAAAGCAGAAAATAATCAATTTTCTTTGATTTTTCTGTAAAAATTACAAAAATTCTTTTAATCTGATAGTGCGCCTTCAAGATGCGTGGAGGAAGCATTATAAATTCTGACGTGCACATTTTTGCCCAGCAAGTTCTTGGCGCTTCTCACTACTATTGGTTTGTAGGCAAAGTTTCTACCTATCCACGAACCAGCAACCTTTCCAACCTCGTCTATGAGAATTTCGCCTTCCCAGCCAACCCATTCACGATTTCTCTCCAAAGCAATTTTCGAAGTCAAACAGTTCAGCATGGCGCTCCTTCGCTTTATCTCTGAAAATGAAACAGCATCGTGCATGGCTGCAGCTAGGGTCCTTGGTCTTGTAAAAAACTTTGATATGTTAACTATGTCGGGCTTAACATCCTCTATTAACTGTAGAGTTCTCTCAAAGGCTTTTTCATCTTCACCTGGAAAACCGCAAATAATGTCTGTCGCTATCGTCATTTTAGGAAAAACTGTTCTGAAAGCGTTCACAATCCTTTTGAAGTCGGCTACAGTGTAGAACCGTCGCATTTTTTCCAGAACATGATCGTCTCCGCTTTGCACCGGCAAGTGAACAAACTTGAAGACCTTCTCGTCTTTATAAGCCTCAACAAGGTCTTCAAAGATATCCAACGCCATATTGGGAGTCATCATTCCAACTCTCACTTTGAAGTCTTCTTCTATGGCGCATACTGCCTCAACAAGTTGAGCTAAGTTCGTGTCAATATCTCTCCCGTAACAAGCGGTATCCTGTGAGGTTAGCCAAAATTCTCGCACACCGTGAGCCAGGTCAGCTTTAACACGCTCCACAATTTCTTTTATGCTATAGCTTCTTAGATGTCCTCTGGCGAAAACTACGCAGCAGTAGGCGCATGAGCCAAGGCAACCATAGCTTATTGGAATTATCCCTATTACTGGATTCAAACGAATGTGGGGAAGATTTAGGCTTGGCTTGGCGTTCACTGCTCCTTTTAAGGCGAGAACCTTTTCGCCGTCTAAAACACGCCTAACCACATTAACAATTGCGTCGCCTGCTGCTGGACCAACAACGCCGTCAAAGCACACTTCCCTGCATAACCTTTCAAAGTTGATGAGGGGTAGGCATCCAGCCACAATCAGCTTTTTATTCGCTGGAACTCTTTTCAAAATTTCAATCATGCGATTTTCTGTCGGTCCCTTAACAGCGCAAGTGTTGAAAATTAAAACTTCTGCCGCAAGGGTGGAATTCACAATTTGGTATCCAGCCTCCGCTAAGCATCCAGCCAGAACCTCACCGTCAGCCAAGTTTGTTGAACAACCGAAACTCTTAACGAAAACTTTCACAGCATCCATAACGATACATTAAATGCTTTAAAAAGGAATAAAAACATAGAGGTTGCCAGCAGCTAGAATTTACAAAAATCTGAAACGCTTTCTAATAATGCTTATAAGGAATGAAACGAACATATTTAAAACATATTTAAATCATAATATATAGCACTATAGCTTTTTAGCGAAGAATTTCTGTATCCTCTACGGAGGGAGAAAATGTATGAAGTTGATTACGCTTTATCTTCCTGAACCTTATATTAAGGCGTTGGACCAGCTTGTAAATGAGAGGTTTTATCCGAATAGGGCTGAAGCCATTCGGGTGGCTATCCGAGATTTGATAAATGATGAGGTTGTTCGGAGGAAGAGGGTTGGCTAAAACTAGCCCAACGGAGCATGCGCTTAAGTACACTTGGCATAACGAAGTAAGCGAAGTTCTGCCTCTTGGTCGCTGCCGCATAGTTGTTGTGGGCGTTGGTGGGGCTGGAAACAATACTGTTACTAGGCTTATGGAGATGGGTGTTGTTGGAGCGGAATGCATTGCAGTAAACACTGATGCACTTCATTTAAGCGTTTCAAGGGCTCATCAGAAAGTTTTGATAGGCGAGAAATTGACGAAAGGGCTTGGAGTTGGCGGCAACCCCAAACTTGGAAGGGCAGCAATTGAAGAATCTAAAAAGCGAATAGAGGATTTGCTTTCTGATGTGGATATAGCGTTTATAACAGCTGGTTTGGGAGGCGGAACGGGAACTGGCGCAGCTCCAGTCATTGCTGAAATTGCGAGGCGGAAAGGGGCGATAACTGTTGGTGTGGTTACAACGCCTTTCCGTATAGAAAAGGGCAGAATGGAATACGCAGCCGCAGCCCTAACAGAGATGAGGAGACAATGCGACACGGTTGTTGTGATAGATAATAATAAGGTTATGCAGCTTATGCCTCAACTACCAATAAATGAAGCCTTTAAGGTGGCGGATCAGGTTTTGGCAAACATGATTAAGGGTATAGTTGAAACAATTTCAGCTCCAAGCCTCATAAACCTTGACTTCGCGGATTTCAAAACCATTGTTAAGCGGGGCGGAGTTGCCGTTGTAGGCGTAGGCGAATCAGACGCACCAAACAGAGCGGAAGAAGCTGTTCGGAATGCCCTAAGAAGCCCATTGTTAGATGTGGATTATATGGGTGCCACTGGAGCGCTGATTCATGTCACAGGCGACAGTCAAATGACCATTGAAGAGGCGAATCGTGTAGGCGAAATAGTAACAGAAATGATGGATGAAAACGCCCTAGTCATATGGGGTGCAAGGGTAAACCCAGAGCAAGAGGGAAAGTTAAAAGTCACATTAGTTATGACTGGCGTAAACTCCCCCCATGTCTTAAGCGGATTCGGAACAATTGCACCTCAACTCTTCAACTTAGAACCTTATGCAGAACCGGAAAAGCCATTAAACATAGAATTGAATCTTTACCAAATGGAAAAACTTCCCTGAAACCCTTTTTATTTTTTATGAAAACTTTCTTTTGAAAACTAAAATTTCCCTTCTCAGCCTCGTGGTTATGGGTATTGCCCTCCCAAAGGGTTGGCATAAACCCTTACTTATGGATTTAACTATTTCCTCAATCTCTAACTCGGCATCAACTAAGGTGTATGCGCAGCCTATTTCAGGACCATAATGGGCATCGCTTCCACCAACCTTGGCTTTTCCAAGGCGGGAAGCAATTTTTTGACTACGCTTTAGGGAATAGTTGAAGGGGAAAGCTGAAGCGTTTATGACTTCTACAGCGTCAAACTTTGGGCTTGTGCGCTCTCCTAAACTTCCCTTAAAAAGGGATTTGGGATGGCAAGCTACTGCTATGCCGCCTAAACTGTGGATTCTGTCTACGGTTTCATCAACGCTTAATCCTTTAGGGATGAGTTCTTGAATGTTGAGTCCCAGCACGTGTCCGTCTAAACTTGAAATTTCTATTCCTGGGATGATGAGGAAATTTGTTTCTTTAGCCATTTTTAATGCGCAATCTATGCGGTCATGGTCTGTTATGGCGACGCCGTTTAATCCACGCTTTTCAGCGTAAAAAATCACTTCTTCTGGCTTTATTACGGAGTCGTAGGAATAGTTCGTGTGCAAGTGAATGTCTATTTTGAGTTGCAAAGCTTAACGCCAACAATTTTAGGTTTTCTTCAATTTCTCTCTAACCTTCGCCAACAACTCGTCAAGCTCTTCTTCACCGACCTCTATCTTCTTGAATAAGGGTTTGGCTTCAGCAATTTTGTGTTTTGGCGGTAGCGGCTTTAAGGCTTCATTCCACCTTTGCTCGTGAACGCTTCCGGGTAGGTTGAGGGTTTTCCAAATTTCCTCTGCTGCGAAGGGGATAAAGGGTGCTGAGATTATGGCTAGGGCTTTAACGATTTGGGCTGCCACATAGATGGCGTTTAAAGCTTTTTCCTTATCGGTTTTTATGAGTTTCCATGGTTCCTTCTCGTTTAGGTATTGGTTTCCCATGCGGCTTACGCTTATGACATTGTTTGCTGCAGACTGTAACCGGCAATTTTCTATTTCTTTGGCTATGGTTTCAACTTTCTCTTTAAGCATCTTCAGAATTTCTTCATCATCCTTTCCCAAATTTTTTGGTTGTGGAACCTCGCCCTTAAGCTGAGTGTTTATGAATGTTAGTGTTCTGTGGATGAAGTTTCCAAAGGTGTCATTTAAGTCTGAGTTAACTTTTTCTATGAATAGTTCCCATGAAAAGTTTGAATCCTTAGTTTCCGGTCTTGTCGCCATCAAATAGTAACGCCAATAATCGGCTGGAAAAAGCTGTATAGCCTCATCAATGAAGATTCCTCTCTTTTGACTTTTTGAAGCCTTTTCGCCGCCAAATTGGAGGAACTCTGTTGCTGAAACATTCCATGGAAGATTGTATTCTTCGCCTGAAGCCAAAAGTAATGCTGGAAAGATTATGGTGTGGAAGGGAATGTTGTCTTTCCCTATAAAATATAAGGTTTTGGCACTCTTATCAAACCAATACTCCTTCCACTTTTCCGGTTCGCCGCGGTTTCTAAAATATTCAATTGTGGCTGAAACATAACCCAAAACGGCTTCAACCCAAACATAAATTGTCTTGCCTTCAGCTCCAGGAAAAGGCGCTGGAATCCCCCAGCCCACGTCCCTTGTTACGGCTCTGGGCTTTAATCCCTCTTTTATGAGGTTTAGGCTGAAGTTTTTTGTGGTTGTTGGCATTTGCTCATTGCTTTTCAAATAATCGCTTAGTTTTTCAGAGAATTTTGAAAGGTCAAAATACCAGTGTTTAGTTGTTTTTGTTACGGGTTTACTCTTGCAAATTACGCAGTAGGGCTCCAATAGGATTGTTGGTTCTAAAAGTCTTCCACAAGAATCACATTGGTCGCCGCGGGCTGACTCGTTTCCACAGTAGGGACATTTTCCCTCAACAAACCTGTCTGGCAAGAAGCGGCGACAGTTTTCGCAGTAAAGCATTGTTGTTTCTTGGACGGATATGTAGCCGTTATTGAATATTTTCATTAAATGGTTTTGAACGAACTCTTTATGCACTGGGTTTTCTGTTCTTGTGTAGTTGTCGAAGGATATCCCCCAATCCTTGAAAAGGCTAACAACTCTTGCATGGTTTCGGTCCGTTAAATTTTTGGGCGAAACGCCAAGCCTTATGGCTTCAACCTCTATTGGAGTCCCATGCTCATCCGAGCCGCTTACCATTACAACTTCTTCGCCTTTAAGCCTATAATAGCGGGCAACAACATCCGCGGACAAAACAGAACCAACTAAGTTACCTATATGGGGTGTAACGTTTATGTATGGCCATGCGGAAGTGACCAAAACTTTTCCGAGCTTTATGCACCTCCAACCTTACTATTTTAGTCTAATATGAGAATGTGAGTTCTATTACTTAATTATTTATGTTACCTCTACGGCTTTAAGCGCCTCTTCAACTTCCCTTCTCTCATCCTCTTTCAGTGGCAGTGCTGGGCTTCTTGGATAGCCAGCTGGCAAGCCAAGCAGTTTTAATGCCTCCTTTATTGTTGAAAGTTGATTGTACTTTTTCACAAGAACATCATTCAAATAGTTTACGCGCCTCTGCAAAAGGCTTGCTTTTTCATAATCGCCTTCCTTAAAAGCTTCATAGAGGCTTTGGCACATTTTTGGAAACACATTTGCCACGGCGATTACTGCGCCTTTTCCTCCCAACATTAGGGTTGGAAGGGTTACATCGGCTGTTCCGGCTAAGACTGAAATTTTGTCCCCAACTAATCGGATAGTTTCGGCTATGTTTCCAATGTTGCCTCCGCTGTCTTTTACGCCCACAACATTTTCATATTCAGAAGCAAGTTGAGCGATTATGGTTGGTTCTAGGGAGAAGCCTGTAAATTTTGGCACGCTGTAAAGTACTATGGGTAAGTCAACAGCTTCTAAAACGGCTTTATAATGCGCTATCAATTCCCTACTTGAAAGTTTAAAGTAGAATGGTGTAACCACGAGGGCGGCGTCAACTCCAAGCTCCTTGGCATCCCTTGTGAATTGAATGGTTTCCTTTGTGCTTAGGCTTCCAGTTCCAGCAACAACCCTAACCTTACCGCCAGCCTCCTCCATCACAATTTCAATAACCTTCATACGCTCTTCCCTGTTTAGGTAGGGTGCTTCACCATTACTTCCACAAGGCACAAGCCCTGAAACCCCACCATCCAACCAAAACCTTACACATTCTCTCAAGGCTTCTTCGTCTAATTCTCCTTCCCGCGTGAAAGGAGTTATATGTGGAATAAAAATTCCATCGAGGCTTATTCGTGGCATAGTTTTCCCTTCCATAAATTTGAAAGCCTAATTATTTAATATTATTTTTATGAAAGAAAATGGGAAGATTTTGTTATTCTCCCTTTTCCTCTGCCTTCCATGTCACTTGTGGTCTTCGCGCTGAAAGGAATATAGTCGCAGCAATAATAACAGTGCAAACAATCAACAAAACCACTTGAATGGTGAACAGGGTTATAATTTGGTCCATGTAGACCGGTGTTTCAACCACGTTGATGGTGGGTTTTTCACTTGGTCTGTCTGGCGTCGGCAGATTTGTGTAAACTTTAATGTCAACCTTTGTGGTTGTTGCTCTCCCATCTGTTGGAACTGTGAAGCTTATTTCAAAAACGCGTATGGTGTGCTCTGTTAAGGTTTTTTCGTTCTCGGTTGGCTCGTAAGTGAGATTTCCAACCCAAGTGCCTTTTGTTTTGTCGTAAGCCCACCATTCTTCAAAGATAATAGTAATGTTGCGAATGGTGACTGGCGAATCACGGATGTTGTTATAGGTGATGTAGAGCTTTCCACTTTGACCAGCCGAGTAATAGGGTTTGTCCGTCCACGCCGTAATTATTTCCGAAGGCCCTTGCGCTTGTGCTAATGCAACGAATAGAAGCATTAAGAGACATATCAGATTTAGAGTCAGAATCTTCCTATTCATTATATCACCTAATTCGCTCATTTTAAGTTCGATGGTTATTTAAAACTTGTCATGTTCCATGGTAATACAACTTTTCAAAACATCCATAATCTCCATGGCTGAAGCATTTGTTCTAACTCCATTAAAATTGAAATGGGTTGGGCATGCTTGGAAGCCCCCTTCCCTTAAAGTGTCTATAACCTTTCTAACAGAGGGCACGGGCACTTCCAATTTATCGCATAACTTATTAATCACGTAGTATGTGGGTGGACCGTCAACTTCACCCTTTATTAAAGCTAAAATTTTAAGAACTTTAGCTCTGCATCCAAGCGTCATGTGTTCAGCTTCTTTTTCCATATTTTCGCAGAATTCTTTGTCAAACATTTTTCCAAGCCACAATGGTCCAGCATAATCAATTTTTGAGTTGCATTCGCTGCATTTTCCAGAATATCCCATTAAGAATGGCGTTTTTAGGGTTTCCCTGTGAAAACAATTAAAACAGTGAACCACATAGCCCATGTTTTTTATGCTTTCATCAGCCTTTTTTGCGCCATAGGCTATTTTTGCGTATAGGCGAATGTAATGGTTTGTGCTGTGACTGAAAATCACGCTTATGCCAATGTCATATTTAGCTGCCGTTGTGGCTAGGCATCCAGCCAAAAGCCTAACAGCCAATTCATGGCAATATTCTGTTCTAAGCGGTTTTCCACCATATTTTCTTATACACGCCTTTGGATAAACACCGCATAAAGGTGCCATGTCTGTTGCTGTTAAAGCGATGAAGCCTCCGTCTCTTAAGGCTCGAAGAGCTGAATCAAGATATGGGACGGGTGAGCCGAAGGGGTCTATGTCTATGGCGTCAAACCTTTTGCGGGGCGCACCATAATGGCTTAGGAAGCGGTTTGCATCCTCATTTTTCACACTAACACGCCTGCTTAAATTATTTATTTGCACATTTGCCGTTGCAAGCTGGAAGGCTTTCTCATTAATGTCGTTAATTAAGACTTTTTTGACTCCTTCAACTTCTGATGCAAAGCGTATACCTCTAACGCCGCAGCCAGCTAAGGGTTCACAAACAATGATTTTGCGGTTAACAGTTCTCTGATAGGCTTGGAGGGCTAAGACGGCTATGTCACGGTTTAATTCCATAACTGGATTGTAGAAGACTGGAGCCTTAGAAGGCGCATATTCGGATGGCGTTTTAGCGAAAGCCCTAAGCTTTGGAACCAATATTTTCACTTTGCCTTCTTGGACGGTTTCTGTTGGAAAATCCATGCTCTGATTTTCCTCATCATAGATTATGAGAAATCATTAATTAAGGTAATATTAGAATTCTGGTTTTGGGATGCACAGTTGGAAAAGCGTGTTTTGCTCTTAACTGGCAGTCCTGGAATCGGAAAGACAACTGTTCTGCTAAAGGCGGTTGAAGCGTTAAAGGCTAAGGGTTACAGTGTTGGCGGTATGATAAGTCGTGAGGTTCGCTCATGCGGAACTCGGGTTGGTTTTGAAATTTTAGATTTAAGCAGTAATAAGCGCGGGTGGCTTGCCCATGTAAATCAGAAGGTTGGGCCTCAAGTTGGCAAGTATCGTGTTAATTTGGAGGATTTGGATGCTGTTGGTGCAGAAGCAATTTTAAAGGCTGTTAAAGAATGCGATGTTATAGCCATAGATGAGATTGGTCCCATGGAGTTGTTCTCCGAAAAGTTCAGATTAGCCGTTAAGAAGGCTGTTGAAAGCTCTAAGCCCATAATTGGCGTTGTGCATTGGAAGGCTAGGCATAGGCTTATTGACGAAGTGAAGGCAAGAGAAGATGTGGAAATATACGCTGTCACCTATGAGAATAGAGACAAGATGCATGAGGTCATAGTGGAAAAAACCCTTGAATGTTTCAAATTAAAAAAGGAATGGGGCTAATAGTTTTCTGCCCATAATTCAAAGTAGCTTCTTGGATGGTCGCAGACTGGGCATCTTTCTGGCGCTTCATTTCCCTCAAAAACGTATCCGCAGTTTCTGCATTTCCACATGACTGGCGAATCTCTTTTGAAAACTTTGTTTTGCTCAAGGTTTGCCAGCAACTTCCTATATCGCCTTTCATGGTATTCTTCCACCTTAGCAACCATTCGGAAAGTCCTTGCGGCTTCTGCAAAGCCCTCCTCATCTGCGATTTCGGCGAATCTTGGATAAAGCGTTCCCCACTCGTGTTTTTCTCCTTCAGCTGCAGCCCTCAAATTTTCCGCTGTTGAGCCTATAACGCCAGCTGGATATGCAGCAGTAATCTCCACCATTCCACCCTTGAGGAGTTTGAAGAAGAGTTGCGCATGCTCCTTTTCGTTTTCGGCTGTTTCAGCGAAAATGGCGCTTATCTGCTCATAATCTTCCTTTTTTGCGACGCTGGCAAAGAAAGTGTAGCGAGTTCTTGCTTGGGATTCCCCAGCGAAGGCAGCCAACAAATTCTTTTCAGTTCTGCTTCCTTTCAAATCCAAAAGCTGAAACCTCCATTAGACCCTAATATTTACGTAACAGGCATAAAAAGGATTTTGCAGAAAAGATAGAGGGGGTAGGCTCCTATTGGTTGGTGGGTAAACCAAAAAATGTTATACCTTTGAAATTGTTATCAAATTTGAAGGGAAGCTTTCTGATGTTGGTTGCAGGCGTTGATGATGCGGGAAGAGGCTCCGTGATTGGTCCACTGGTTATTGCAGGGGTCCTAATGAGGGAGGAGGATCTACCAAAACTTGTTGAATTAAAAGTTAGGGACTCAAAGCTTTTAACGGCGCATAGGCGGGAAATTCTCGCCGTGGAAATCAAGCGCATCGCTCAAAAGTTTAGTGTGGTGAAAATTTCGCCGAAAGAAATCGACAAGGTTGTGGAGACTGGCAAAAAGCTTCATAGGTTAAATAGGTTAGAGGCTCAGAAAATGGCACAAATCATAGAGATGCTTAAGCCAGACATAGCCTATGTGGACGCCTCGGATGTTTTAGAAGAAAGGTTTAAGCAACATATTCAGGAATGCCTAACCTTCAAGCCGAAAATTGTTTCCGAGCATAAAGCGGATAGAAAATATCCAATAGTTTCTGCAGCCTCAATAATTGCGAAGGTGGAAAGAGATAAAGCGATTGCAGAATTGGCAGAGAAATATGGCGACTTGGGTTGCGGCTACCCCACAGACCCCAAAACATTGAACTTTCTTCACAAATGCTTAGAAAAGTTTGGTGAATATCCAGACTTTGTGAGGAAATCTTGGAAGCCGGCTAAAAAGGCGAAAAGCGAAAATGATTCGCTTCAAAAAAGGCTTATTTAAAGCTTGATTAGGTCTTCTGGATTTTTTATTTTTGAAATTTCCTCCTTGTATATGCATGAAATTTCCTTATTTTTTGGTTTTTGCCCCTCTGTTATTAGAATTGGATGAGCCTTTACAACTTTGCTTACGCTTATGATTTCGTCAACCCTCTTGTTCAATTCCTTTTCGTTGTTGTTGGCAACCCCGCCTATTATCCGCATTTTTTCTTCTGGAACATTTACAACAAAGTCGAAGGGCGCCTTTTTCACTGCTGTGAAGTTGTATCTGGAGAATTTTCTGAAAATCCTCTGGAGAAGCTTGTTTCTGGCTAGGGCACGTCCAGCCCTTGATAGGAAACACTTACGCTGTTCTCGCGATTTTTCGAATATGTTCACGGACTTCGCCACTGGAATCCCAAGCGTGTAAATTAGATTGTAGGCTGCTGTAACAGAGGCTTTAGCTAATCCCCGTTCATAACCATAAAGGGTTCTTCTGGATATGCCAACCATTTCCGCCATTTCACCAACAGACAAGCCCAATTCCTGTCTTCTTCGTTTAACGGCTTCCCAATCAATTTCTACATAGTAGCCTCCAGGACCAGCCTGGATTAGCGGGTGAACGTTTCTAAGCACAATGTTTTCGAAGGTTTTGGGTGTTACGGCAAAAATACTGTATCTTGAGTAGACCGTGTCGTCCTCTAAAGGTTTTTCGCGGGTTTTTTCGCTCACCAAGACTGAGGCGGCTGAGACGGATTTTGATATGACTTTAAGCTCTTGCGAATCAATTTGGGAGAAGTTGTCAATGTCATGCTGAACTTTTATGAAAATTACTTTTTCGCCTTTCCTCGCCGCATAATCGAAGCAGCTTGGTCTGCAACAGCATTTGTCCGAAACCCTAAAGCCTGCTTCCTTCAGCACTTCTTCTGGAGCCCTTAAGTTCTCCTTCTCCCTATAAGTCATCGAAACGTCACAAGAAGTATCATAAGCATTGTCTGATATAAACTATACTTATCTTCTATAACAATAATACACCCTTTATGTCAATAGCTTAAAGTGATGTTTAGGGTGAATGTGTATTTTCCAGGCATCAGATTTGGGACTGAAGCAATTTTTAGCGTTAAACAGTTGAACCTTTTTTCTATTGATGTCCGTAAGGCTTGGAATGTTCCGCCGCTAACCTCTGTAAATGTTAAAGTTATGTATATATGCTCCCGTTGTGGGTTGTCGTAGGCTTCCAGTAGGCCTTCAACCATGAACTCTCCAAAGCCTATACCGTGCTCCTCTGCAATTTCCAATGTAACGTTCATCAAACCAGCTTCACTTTTTGGGTTTACAAAGCCGACTACCCACTCGTAAGTGGAGCCAGCAATCATTTCAATTGGCAAACACTTAACAACATGTAAGCCTTGGAGAGGTCTAAAATATCTGGGAAAAAGTGGCGTCTGAAAGACTGAAAGAACAATCAATAAGCCAAGAGTGAGCAACATCAACTGCCGATTCATAGCTTTATCACTTTAAGGCTTGACATTCAAGATAAAAAGTGGGAATTAGGGAATATATTCCTTCTTAATTTATGGTGCAGGTTTTACTGTGGTGGTTATGGTGTATGTATATGGGTATATGTCCACTGCAAAAGTGTAACATATGCAGAACCAGTCCGTTTCATATGGTTGCAGAGTAAGGTCGGTCTTAATCATAAATGAAGCACCCACGTTTCCATGAATGTCTATGCCGTCACAGTCCCACCAGTTGTTGTATGCAAAAATCCAACTGGTGCCATACATAGCTACAGAGTCGTCGCCCAAGAAATTATTATATTGTATCGTCAAGCTCATCGCAGTGTCATCTGCACCAATAGCTTCATACCAGTTGCTCCATGAGTTGTAATTGTTGTAGAAAACATTATATTCGATAGTTGCGACAGTTGCTCCGCCTATTCCTGCTTCGCAATTGTAAATTTCGTTGTGGTCTATGCTAACTACTCCACTGTGCGGATTTGTGTATATTCCAGTCGTCAAATCATGTATTCTGTTATGTGTTATGCGAACATTTGTGTAAGATGATGTTCCGCCATACACTCCGAGTAGAATGCCGACTGCTCTATCTATTAAAGAGCCTCTGCTAAGGTCATTAAATGATATTTCTATGTCACTTAAAGTAGGGGCAAGATAAATGCAGGACATTTCGCCCAATATTTTTCTTGGATTTATTGTTAACCCTGTTACTTTCACATTAGAGGCTGTAATGTATATGCCCTTTGTGATAGTCACGATGCCCCCACGAGAAGCCAAAGTTATTTTTTTATTGATGGTTACTTCTTCATCATACGTTCCTTCTTTAACGCCGATTACTTGTCCGTCAGAGGCTGCAGCGATTGCACCAGAAATTGTAGAATGATGTTCAGGGACAAGTATATCGAAACTTGCTGGTGGAGTATATGATTGAACCAGCCCAGCGTCATCGAAGATTTCAAGAATCTCCGTAGTAATTTCGTTGTCTGTTAACTCAGGAGAATATGTGGTTTCGAATTGCACAGTGACTGGCACGCTTGTTTGACTCTGCAGCCAGTGACATTTATAAAGAACCATACCACCAGCAACATCCGCGGACTCTTCTATTACTTTGGGATAACTCTCTCCATCCAGCAGAACAGCTTGCTTAACAGACGCTGTCATCTGAACTTGTCCGAACCAAAGTATTACATATGCGCTTACAACGCCAACCAGCAATGTAATAGCCAAAACTGCAATCAACATTTTCTTATGCTGCATTTTCACATCACTCTCCTTTCTCCTCTTTTTGGGGAGCTATCAGGCAAGGCGCATCAGACAAGCGCCAAGCCCTTTAACGGGGCCTAATCCCCATTAAGTGCCCCGGACAATGGCATATTTAACGTGCCCCCTTGTCAAGGCGCGAGCCAGACCCGGTCTGACTCTTCTTGAATCCGAGAGTCAACTCTCTGGCTAATTATTCGGTTAAGCTAAACGCTTGGTTTAAAAATTGCGAAAAAATCTTCTATAAGATTCTTCTATTTCTGAGCCACTATCATGGCATGCGCCTTATCGTATGGTTCCAAATGCACAACCTCCTCAATGCGGAAGCCTCTGTTTTCCAAAACCCTAACTTCACGTTTGTAGATTTCTGATGGTTCTTTTGTTACGTCTATGCTTTGGGCTTTAACTGCAAGCATTATCCAACCAGACGCTTTAAGGAATAAGTCGGCATTATCAGCCAAAATTTTAGCTTGCTCAGGCTGGGCTATGTCACAGTAAATTTCATCAACCTTTCCGTTTATGAAAACTGCATATTTTTCTGGAAAGCGGGCATCCTCCAAAATTGGCACCATGTTAAGCCTATAAGCACAAACGTTATTGACAAGTTCTCTTATGGATCTTGCAGCGAATTCCACACAATAAACGTGTCCATTCTCACCAACAATATCTGAAACGTGGCTTGCTGTTGTTCCAGAGGCGGCTCCAAGATAGAGAACCTTGTGCTGTGGCTTTATGGGAACAGTCTTCAAATTTTTTAGGATGGCGGCTGCCAACTTGCTCCTATAAGCATCCCAGAGGCGATATTCAAAACCCTCATATCGTATAAGCCTCTCACCATAAACATTCCTTCCAGGCGCCAGATTCCTAGTTGCTAATCTTTGGGCTCCATCCTCAAGTGTAACCTGATAAATTGCTGGGAAATGTGGATGAGGCTTAACCTTTACCTGCACGTTTCCATTTTCTCCTCTTTTCGCGTTTAGGCTTCCTTTCTGGAACCTGAGGCGGCTCAGCATATTTCTCATGAATCTCTCCTATGCGCTTCTCCAAGTCAGCCTTCAACTCTTCGCCCAGATGCCGCCCGCCAAAGGCGTCAGCCCTAACAGCAATTGCCAATTTTCCAGCCAAAGCCCTTGCAATTTTACCCCTATGCCACTTCTTGGCTTCATGCAAAAAGGTGTGCTGAAAGATTATTCCATGCTTCGGCGGTTTCGTCCCAGTCTTCAATGAACGGAATAGGGCTTTCTCAGCGCCTAAAACTTGAATTGTGCTGGCTGGCATCTTAGCCAAATTCGTCAAACCTCCAGAGAGGGCAATTAAACGGGCTCCCAAAAGAGAACCAACCAAAGCTTTCGTGTTTGGCGCAACCTCCTCCATAGCTGAATCCAAATATTGCTCCAAATTTTGCCTTAACTGATATAAGCCAAGCACATTCTTGCATAAGGCTTGAATCTGCGCCAAGTCTGTTTCTGTTATGTCTGCACCCATGGAAGACTCCGCCACTTTGGCTATTTGCTCCGCCTTAGCCTTTGGCAAGTCTTCCTTCTCAAGCTTTTCAACGGTGAAATTTTCCTTACTTCCAAGCTCCAACACTAGGCGTGCATAAGTTTCGTGCTTTTCCACTAAGCGGTCAAGCTCTGGAAAGTGGATGCCGTACCATTCTCTAATGCGTCCCATAAACAAGTTTATAGTCCTATCCAAATCATCCAAAGTTTGAATAGCCTGAGCAATAATCAAGTCTCTTTTCTCAACAGCCCCCTTAACCCTCAACTTAGCCATTTCCATACTCACATTATGCACCCAAAGACTAAACTCCTTGGAATTGGCAGCAAAGCCTGTTTTAACTGCGAAACCTTCCATATTAGACCTTAATGCATCAGCAGCGGGCAATGGCTTAGAAACTTCTACTTTGACTTTTAGCTTTTCTTGAACTTCTTTGGCAAGGTTTGAATTTTCAAAAATGAAAGTTTCATAACCATCCTTCTTAAGCCTCTCAACTAACTCTTTAACCTCGTCAACAATTTTTCCAGCCTCAATTTTCATCAAAGCTTCAGCAGCCCTTTGAGGATTTTTAGGAAACAAAACATTATTTACCAGCTCATTTTTCTCGTTGAAAGCCAAAACCCCAAAGGAACACTCAATTATTGCTGCCTTCATGCTTATTCCTCCTTCACGTAACCAATTACTCCTAAGCTTTAATCCAATAAATAGTTGTTGCAAAAATCTTAAGTGCAAAAAGGGATGATACTACGAACAATGGGGAGAAGGCAAATTTGTGGATAACCTCAAAAGTTTAGTGGAGAAAATTAAGAGTTTAGAAACTGAAAGAAAAAATCTAATGCTGGAAATTGAAGAGCTTAGAAAGATGGCTGACGCCAAAGCCAAGGCTTTAGAAAGCGAAATAAGCATGCTAAGAGAAGAAGTCAAATCCTTGAGAGTTCTGCTTGGAGCAGAAGAAACCGAACCAGAAGTTGAAAAGAAAAAGAAGAAATAACACAAGCCATAAAACTGCATACAAAACTAAACTTTATCTTAACAAAAACAACTCTACAAGAGCATTAGCGGTGGAAACCTTGAAGGAAAATCGCTTAGCCATCAATTTGGCTGGTTTGAAGCTTCCTAATCCAACAATGTTGGCTTCTGGAATTTTGGGCTACACAAAAGAAACATTCAAAACCATAGCCGACGGCGGAGCCGGAGCAATAGTCACAAAATCTGTAGGATTAAAACCGCGAAGCGGCTATGCAAACCCAACAGTAACGCAAACCAGTTGTGGCTTAGTAAACGCCATGGGACTCCCAAATCCTGGAATAGAAGAGTTTGCTAAGGAAATAATTGAAGCAAAAAGGGTTTTGAATGTTCCCTTAATTGTTAGCGTTTATGGTTTCACAGCGGAAGAATATGCAACAGTAGCAAAAAAAGCGGTGGTGGCGGGTGCTGATGCTGTTGAGCTTAATGTTTCATGCCCCCATGTTAGGGAAACTGGCTCAGAAATTGGACAAAACCCTACAATTCTAAAAGAAGTGGTTGAAAAAGTCAAATCCACTGTGCAAAAGCCAATCTTTGTTAAGCTTTCTCCAAACGTCACAAGCATAGCAGAAATCGCAGAAGCAGCCGTCAACGCTGGAGCTGACGCCATAACAGCCATAAACACTGTTAAAGCCATGGCAATAGATGCGGAAACAGCCAAGCCCATCCTAAGCAACAAGGTGGGCGGATTGTCAGGACCCGCAATAAAACCCATAGCCCTAAGATGCGTTTACGAAATTTATGAAAGGGTTAAAGTGCCAATAATAGGTTGTGGCGGAATAACAAATTGGCGGGATGCAGTAGAATTCCTATTAGCCGGAGCCTCAGCCCTTCAAATCGGAACAGTCATAGCCACAAAAGGTCCAAACATATTTAAGGCAACTACCCGAGGGATAAATGCCTATCTAAAAAGGAAGGGTTTCAGGAGTGTGAATGAAATTGTCGGCTTATCACATAAGAGCTAACAGACATAGAATAACAAAAATTCTGGATGTTAAAACAGAAAGCCCAACGGTTAAAACCTTCACTTTTAAGGATAAAATGTGCGCAAGGGCTAAGCCGGGTCAATTTCTGATGCTTTGGATTCCAGGCGTGGATGAAATTCCCCTAAGCATATTAGATGCAGATGAAAGCGGAATTGTTTCTGTGGCCGTTAAAAGGGTTGGTGAGGCAACCCAAGCCCTACGCAACAAAAGGGTTGGCGACTTTATAGGGTTGCGGGGACCTTTTGGGAACAGTTTCACATTGAGGGAGGGGAAAATTTTGATGGTTGGCGGCGGAATCGGCATGGCGCCCCTCTCATTTTTAGCAAAGAAATTAGCGCCTAAAGCTTCAAAATTAACCCTCGTGGTTGGTGCGAAAACAAGGGAAGAACTGCTCTTCATGGAAAAGCTGAAAAAATTTTGCAAAGAAGAGAATTTGTTGGCAACAACGGATGATGGAAGCTACGGCTTTAAAGGTTTAGCCTCACAACTTTCAGAATCAATTCTGACCAAAGAAAAATATGATGCTATATACGCTTGCGGACCCGAGCAGATGATAAGAAAAGTCTTTGAAACTGCTGAAAAGACTGGAATACGCATAGAAGCAAGCTTGGAACGGCTAATGCGCTGCGCCATAGGCTTGTGTGGAAGCTGCGTCATAGGAAAATATCGAGTTTGCAGGGACGGCCCAGTTTTTAATGGTAATCAGCTGAGGGAGGTTAAGGGTGAGTTGGGAATTTCAAAAAGGGATTTTAACGGAAGAAGAATACCGTTTTAAGCTGTGTTTTAAATGCCCCTAACTCCATTTCATGCGCTTTCTCTAATGTTTCTTTATTTTAAGGATAAGAAGCGCATTGACCCTTTGGCTTTAACAGTTTCAGCCACATTCATTGATTTGGAACCCCTTTATTATTTGCTTATTGGGGAAACCTTAGACCATAGGATTTGGCATGGCTTCACCTTAGCATTAACGGTCTACCCAATTCTCGTCACTATAGGCGTTTACATCACGGAGCGCTTGTTTAAGGAGAAGCTATGGTCTATATATAACATTTTGAGACTTAAACCAAAACAGGTGCAGTATCCACTTCTAACAGTATATTTTTGCAGTCTGCTCGGCGGCTTCACCCATGTCTTCTTTGACATGTTCACCCACAAGGATATGCCCTACGTAATTTATCCATTAGCCTATGGAAACCCTTTCTACATGGGAGATGCTTCAATAATAGTTGAAATAACAGTGATTTTGTTGGCAGCTTACTCCCTCTTGCAGTGGATAAAAGCAAAATAAACTGGAAGCAACCAGAAAGCGTGTATTCAGGAAAATTTAAAATAATTGCTGCTCGATGTGGAAATTCGAGGTGAAAATTTTATGGAAAATTTGAAGAAAATCATAATTGCGCAACTCGTAATAATTGGTTTGCCATTGGCACTTTTAGTTTACGTCCTTTCAAAACCCACCATCTGTCCCATTAGTGCAAGTTATATCATATGGCGGGAAGGAGACAAGTATTATGCTGCAGACGCTTCAGCAATTAAGTTCAGCGGAAAAAACGCAAGCCAAGTAATCCAGTCAGCCATAGACTCTTTAACCATTGGAAGGACATGGAAAGAGAAAATCCTACTGAAAGGAGACTTCATAATTTCAAACCCTATAATCATAAAAAGCTACACTATTCTTGAGTTTCAGGGAAAAGTAACGGTTGCAGACAACGCAAACATAGATGCAGCAATAAAATCCGAAGGCTTTGACGATTTGGCTGGCACAAACTCAATGGGCGGGGTTGTTGAGGTGGAAATTGTTGGTTTAAAACTTGACGGAAACAAGGCAAAACAAACAAGGGGTTTCGGCTTGAAACTTTATGGAAGAAAACTAACACTAAAAGACACAGCCATTTACTATTGCAAGGAAGATGGCATATGGACAGAATGGAGCACCGAATTTGGAGTCAGCAATCCAGATGAGGCAATGGAAGGAATCTTCTCAAACATACGCTCATGCTTCAACGGTGGAAGGGGATGGCGAATGCTTGGTCCCCACGACAGTTACCTAACAGACATCCTCCTATACCGCAATGAACTGGTCGGTTTTGCATGTTGGGGAGGAGGCGGATGCCAAGGCACAAATTTGCACGCTTACGGAAACGTAGAGGCTGGCTTCTACATTGATGCCCCCGTAATATTCACAAACATCGTATCAGAAAACAACGGTAAAAGCACGGGTCAAAGCGGCGTTATAGTTCTTGCCCATGACGTATACTTAGACGGTGTATTCTATCACAATGGTCGATATGGAATTGAAATGGGCAATACAGAACGCTCTCCCGCTGGATGTTATATCCGAGGAAAAACATTAGACAATGGAGAAGCTGGATTGGGATTGGTGAATGGAAACATAAACCGCTACGAGCTTCACATGTGGGAAAACACAACAATTTCTGGAACATTAAATGCAGAGGATAAGTATGATATTTATAATACCAAAACTGGCGAAAGAAGCCAAAACAGCGGAACAGCAACAATAAAAGCTGGAGAAACAAGCGTAACAGTAGCCCATTCACTTCTATGGATTCCCAGAATTGTTGTTGTCACTGGCAGAGATAACGAAACCGCCTATGCCTACGTAAGCTATAGAAACGAAACCCACATAACAATAACCGTGCCCAACCCAGTCACAGCAGACAGAGAAATCGACTGGCACGCAGAAATTTAAGCATATTAACAATGTCGACAGTTGGATGGTTAAGTTGAAAGCATGATTCTTTTGCTGGATAAAAGAGGCTACGCAGCACAAATTTTTAGTATTTTATGACAAAATCTAAAAATGGCGATTTGCTTATGGAGAAGCAAACAAATAAATTGTGTAGAATTTTGTCGCTTTTAAATGAAATAGAAAGTGGAGCTGGTAGGTTTCGGTTGAGGTTTAATGTGCCTTATATAGGAGTCTATTGGGTAGCTGACCAATTCTTCTGTGAAAAACAAGTTGAAATCTCGATGAAAGAAGGAGAGCTTGAAATTGAAAGAAAAAAGATTGGAAAAGATTTCCACGAAAAATTATCTGCAGGAATGGAAAAGACAAGTAGAGAACAAGTTTGGAGTTATATTCTTTCGGGACGTAGCATTTGTGTTTCAGACTTGCTTTTGGTAGGTAAATGGAAAGGCATTCCAATTATAGGTAGAGCAGACCTTTTGCTTTTTAGTCGCAGTAAGCCATTATGGCTTTTTGAGTTTAAGTTCACGAACATGAGGATTCCTTCGGACTCAAGCCATGTTCAAGCTAGGCTTTACAGTCTCCTTCTTAAACAAATGGGTTTTGACGTCTCTACGTTGAAATACGCCATTGTACTAGCAAAAGAAAAGCCGGAAAATTTTGAGAGATGGAGACGTTTAGTTCTTGATAAAGTAAAAAGTTATAAACTATTAAAAGAAAAAGCAGTTGTTAAGATTAATGGTTGCCGTGTTTTCATAGGTAAACCGAAATTTGATAAGGCTGAAAAAGAACTGAATTTTGCTCTTAAATATTGGCTATGTATAAGGGAAGCAATACCAACAAAAAGCGCATCCAAATGTAGAGCATGCGCATACAATGCTTCTTGTGATTCTAGAAATTACTAATTAAAATTTTGTGAGGAGAACCAACAAAAGATGGAAAGGCAATTTTGCACTACGACGAAAAGGGGCAGATTACAGCAATAGAAATCCTAAACATAACATGCATCTAAACAATAAAATCCAACCTTCAAGAGCACGCTTATATTTCTGTGCAGCATCCAAGAATGTAACGTTTTTTAGAAAAAGGGAAGTCATGACTACCAATTCAAAAAGGTTATTTACCAAGAACATGGCGAAATCTCCCGCGCATCCCCTCTTTTTCTATTTTTAAACATTTCAAGGTTTGCTTTTTCCGTTAGCAGCAACTAAAAGAACATTTGACGTTACAAAAGGCGGTTAGCCCTTTAACTTTCATAGAAGTGGGAAAATTTCGATTGCTTTCCACCTTTTATTCTCTAAAATTTTTTCCATCATTTTACTGTTATAGCCCTCTTTTTTAACGAGTAATCCCATTATCGCTTCTTTAGGTATACTGGCAATAGGTAAACTGTAAAGATTAGAGGGAGGAATGCGTATTCTAACTACTTGGCAATTATGAAAAGGCCATAGCTTCTTACGAGGTTTACCGCCAATGTCATATTTCCAGCATTCACCTGGAGACGGGCGATTTTTTCTAAAATCCCATTTTTCAACATCTATTACGTTATCGTCGCCAAAAAGATTTTTGATTCTCCGTTTACTAAAAATTATCCCTAACCCATATTTTGTATAGAATTCTTTGCAGCATGCTTTTAACGCCCTATAAAATTCCTCGTCCACTTGGTAACAGTTAAAACATGGAACTTGTGAAGGCTTACCCATCTGGCTTCTAATACCGTGACCAATGGTGCCCTTAATAACCCAATTAGGCGAATCAGTAAACAGATTAAAATATGCATAATCAAGCTTTGTGTAATATTGTTTCTGCTTACCTTCAGCTTCATAAAAATGACAAAGGAGCCCACGACCAGCACGATTACGTTCTGCCCACCGCTTAAATCTTGTTAGTTCCTGCATAGACAATAATACCAAAGTAGTGATTTTAACAATTTCCGCTTTTTAGGACGCTGAGAACTATTTTTCCCTTTTTACACAACTCACAGCAATAAACTTGTTTTGATTAATAGCCACCCATAATTTTGTCGAGTGCAAGTTTTTCAATAAGTGTTGAGGCCCTCTGTATGATTTCCAAAGCGTATTCTGGAAGCTTTGCTTTGATTTCCCTAATTTGCTTAGGGCTAACTTTAGTATCTTTTCGTCGTGAATGCATAAGTATCGACCTTATTTCTGAAAAAGATGATGGTTCTCCCTCTCTTTTGTCAGAAATGTATTCCTTGGGGGCTACGACTGTTGGTTCCCTTATGATTTTATAAGCTGAAAAATATGCCATCTCAAAAGAACCTTCTTCAAATAGACGCGTTGCTTCTGAAAAGTAATATCTTAGCAATTCTATATCATCTTTTTTCTGGGGAAATTTTGTCAAAAGTTTTTCCCATAATGCGGCGATTTTGTCCTCTATTCTATCCGTATTCAACATTTTACAGATCAACCTATATCGATAAGCAGAGTTTACGTATGTGAGACTGGAAGAACAATACGCAACTGATAATAGTCCATAAAGTGTGGCTTTATTAAAAGATTCCAATTTTACAGTTTCCAAACCCAGTATTGACAGTCCCAAGACAAGAAAAATAAGTGAAGTTTCGGCAAAACCTGTCCTCGCCAAAGAGGACATTGGAATACGATTAAACAGCATGTTTCTCATTCTTGAGGAAAGATGCATGAAAGTTGTTAACAACGCAGGTATTGTTGAAATTAAATATATGGAGAGCGGAAATGAGATGTTTATGGATGTAAAAAATATCGCAGAAACAAGCCATAAGCCTAAATAGGGAATAGGCAGCAAAATGAAATACGTCTTTTCAAAGCGAACAAACGCCAACAAAGGACCTAATAAAGCATAAACTAAAATGAAAACGATGACATATACGTTTACAAACATAGAAGAAACAAATGTCAGGACAAAGAGAGCCAAAAAGCTAATGAAAACAATCATTAATGAAGATAGCCACATCCACTTTTTCTGGCTCATAGGTATTACTTTTTGAAGTCAAATATTAGAATTATTTTGCTTTTTAGTTGTGGTGTTTAATTTTTCTTAATTAATTTTATGGTTAACGAATTCTGTATGAATAATGTCAATTTTTCCTTTTGGGAAATACGTTTAACATGTAAATTCCAGTGATCATTCCGTAGAAAACTCCTACATAGTGGGAAAAGATGTTTACAATACCGCCCCCTGGCATAGTTATTTTGCTTGGAAATAACCCAAAAATAAGGATAAAATAAACACCAATAATAATTGAAGCGTCTATGATTGTTTTTCTTGCGCTTTGATTTTGCTTTGCGAAGTTTGCTAATTTCTTTCCAACATATATGAGTAGGATCAGCCCAAAAATAAGAGTTGCAGCAAAAACCATCAGGTTGTAGAGATTGGAATCGATGTATTGAAATGCAATTGAAGACCCTGTGAGAAGCATAAAAGATACTAAAAGGCAGAGCGTGTTTCGCTCGTTTCGAAGAGGTTCTCTTAGGAGATTCCCAAGCGACGGAACAATTAATCCAGCCAAACTCGCCACAATCGTTGATAACCCACAAGAAACGACAGTTCGCCCGATAAAGTTTGCCAACAACATGAATGAAATGTTATCAATAAAAGGTAAAACGAGAATAGCAATAATTAATGACCAAAGAAACTCTTTTTCTCTGCCCGATTTCCGATTTATTTCAAAAACAATAAAGCCAAGCAGAAGAAATGACGTAACATTACCCAGCAAATGTTCAAAATTTGAATGAACAAACGTTGACGCCCAAAAACTCAACAAATTCCAATCATCACTTCGAGCCATAAGAAGCTCTTGCATATTCGCCGGCAAAAGAAAAATAATCACGCAAGACACAGATATCAAAGCAAACAATCCAAAAACATACAAATCAACACGTTTAAACCCGCGTTTCATAATTTCTCAGTAAACAGTTTTCTATTTAGACATTCCGTTAACAGCGACTAACAGAAACTATTCCAACCAATTTTATAATTTGTAAAGCACCTAAAAATGTTCGGGTTGTTTATTCTTTCTTCCGCGAAGGGATTTGCTAAGAGATAAAAATAGCCTTTCCCCCT